>Ga0210021_1001514_pt1 | contig 22302 bp, 20 predicted proteins | sample CryGeymeta201517_FD_183981 | JGI IMG/M metagenome (GOLD analysis project Ga0210021, IMG submission 183981) | Groundwater microbial communities from Crystal Geyser aquifers in Utah, USA - Crystal Geyser metaG 2015-17 (SPAdes) (version 2) | ecosystem: Environmental > Aquatic > Deep subsurface >... | reverse complement strand
GTAAAGGAGCATATTGAAAGCAGATCAAACGTTACCATAGATATCGTCTATAATCGCATGAACCGCCGTAAAATCGATCTTATCCCAGAGTGGGAGAACCCCCTGAAATCGCAAATAGGCGAGCTTTTAACAGCGACAGAGGATCGTCTTCATAACGGCGGCTTCGCCGGCGGCATCAAAGAGGCGTTTGACCTTAGCACCCGCTATGCGCACGATCTTGGGCTTTTAGATGCCAGGTTAACTAGCGATGTAAAGCATATCGAGGTCGGTCTTACCGATAAATCCGATTCAATAAACTGGGTCATAGATGAGTTATCCAGGAAGAAAAACATTCCATTCACCGATACGCTGGTCCTTGGCGACGAATTCGGGCCGATCGCCGGATTTGAGGGCAGCGATTTTCGGATGTACCTGCCGGCTGCGCCGGGGATAACCTATGTTTCGGTCGGCAAAGAGCCGAACGGCGTACCCCCGGGCGTCGTCCATACCGGAGGCGGCCCGGCATGTTTCCTACAACTTATGAAGGAGCAAGCCGAACTAAACAAGAAGCTTTGCGTAACAGACGACCCGACGTTTCTAATCGTCGAGGATGGATACGACCCGTTACGCGAGCGTGAGGTCGAATCCATTTTTACCGTTGGAAACGGATACCTCGGCACCCGTGGCTCGCTCGAGGAGCAAGATCTGGGTTCCGAGCCCGCAACCTTGTTGGCAGGCGTTTACGCCAGGCCCGCTCCGGGTGAGATCGAAGAGCTTTCCATAATAGCCGATTGGGTGTTTACCAGGATATATGTGGATGGTCAAGAACTTACGATGGATGAGCGGACGATACTTAGTCACAAACGTATCCTTGATATGGGAAAAGGAGTTATGCACCGAGAGTGGCGTCACAGAGGCGAAAAGGGCCGCATAACGTCAATACGATTCTCGAGGTTTGCGTCACTTGCAGAGCCCCATGCAATGGCGCTCAGGATTCGTGTTGTCCCAGAAAACTACAGGGGAGAAATACGCGTTGAGACGGGTATTGAACTCTGTCGCAAAGCCGGCCTTGCAGCCGAGCCTATCGAAAAGCGCAGTCTGGACGGCGACCGGGGCGTCATTGTGGTGGCGAAAACCGAGCTTACCGATATTCAAATCGCCGAAGCCCAGCTAAGCGTGGTAAGGGGCGGTATGCTAAAGCCCGACTATCGCACATTTATCAACGAATGCGGTGCCAGCGAGCAATGGAGATGGCAGGCCGACGAGGGCCAGGAAATAGAAATCGATAAATTCGTCGGCATCTATACCACCAGAGACACGGGCAATCCCGCGCAAAAGGCAAGCGACGAAGTCAACGCATATGCGGGACGCGGTTTTGATGATATGCTCCTCGCACATGTAGAGGCCTGGGCGAAACGCTGGGAAGATACGGCCATTAAGATTGGCGGCAACCGGGATGCACAGTTATGGGCCAATTTCGCGGGATACCATTTAATAATCGCCGGCAACGGTTTTGATGAGCGCGTATCGATCAGCGCCAGAACCCTTACCGGCACAATCTACAAGGGCCATATATTCTGGGATGCGGATATGTTCATGATCCCATTTTTTATCTACACGCACCCGGCAACCGCGAGGGCTATGCTTATGTACCGCTACCATACGATTGATGCTGCACGACAGGAAGCGAAAGACATGGGCGCCAAAGGCGCCATGTTCGCCTGGGAATCAACGAGCACCGGTGAGGAGATGACCCCGGAAAGCGTAATCGCGCCAAACGGCGAGGTAATCCTGATTCTCTCAGGCAAACTTGAGCAACATATCAATTGCGCCATCGCTTACGGTGTGTGGCAATACTGGATCGCCACGCGGGATGAGGACTTCATCGTGAACGCCGGATCAGAAATATTAATTGAAACAGCCCGGTTTTGGGTAAGCCGTGTCGAAGAGCATGACGGTATCTATCGTATCCTCAACATAGAGGGCCCGGACGAGTACCATGAGATTGTAAACGACAACACCTATACAAATATGATGGCGGTTTGGAATATAGAGAGGGCCGTAGACGCCATCAACTATCTGAAGAGCCACCATCCTGAGAAGTGGCTTGCGCTTAAAGAAAAGATCGCTCTTGACGAGAACGAGCTGATTGAGTGGGCGGATGTTTCCGAGCACATGTATATCGACATGAATCACGGAAACCTTATCGAGCAGTTCGACGGTTTCTTTAAGTTGAAGGATATCGATGTCTATAAGTTCGAACCGAGAACCGCCCCACTCGACTCGATTCTTGGCAGGGAAGAGACAGCCGCGTCGCAGCTCGTGAAGCAAGCGGATGTGGTTATGCTCCTTTATCTGTTAGAAAACAAGTTTAGCGAAGACGTTATTAAGGAAAACTTTGAGTATTACGAGCGCCGCACCGGGCACGGTAGTTCGCTGTCGCCAAGTATGTACGGTCTTGTTGCGGCACGGCTCGGTAGGATGGATATGGCTATGCGTTACTTCCGCCAGGCAGCTCAGATCGACCTGGCCAACAACATGGGTAGCGCGGCCGGAGGAGTCCATGCGGCCGCCCTGGGAGGCCTGTGGCAGCAACTAATTATGGGATTTACGGGTATGCGAGCCGAAGAGGACGGTTTCTATATAGATCCAAAGCTTCCGGAAGAATGGGACCGGATGAAGTTTGCGTTCATCTGGCGCAACAATCATATCGACTTCGATGTTGAAAGAAACAAACAAATTACTATTACCATCGGGCATGCAAATGAGGTCAGGGTCGGAATTTACGGCCGTCAGCTGCAAACGCTTAGGCCAGGTGCGACATACAGGTCTGAATGGGATGGCACTACCTGGCGCGATATCGATGGGAAGGGGCAAGAAGGTGTAGCATGAGAAACAGACCGGCGGTTATTCTACCTCTTGACGGATCTGAAATTTCGGTAAAAGCGTTGGGCGCGGCCGAGGCCATGACGAATATCATGGGGGCCGTGCTTTACATCGTTCATGTAACCGATGAGCTGTTATCTGAAAAAGACCTGGTTAAGAAGCTTAAAATAGGGCAGATTGAAGTAAGGGATTTCTCACTGCACCAGATCCGGGGAGCGGATGTAGTTGACGAAATCCTTCGTTTTGCTGCCTGCGTCGATACGCAGATGATCGTAATGTCCAGCCACGGGTGGACATTTAACAAAGAGCACCTTTTGGGAAGTACCGCTATGGGGATAGTGCAGCGGGCCATTAATCCGGTCTTGGTTATCAGGCCTGATATCGCTCATCTACCCGACCCCCAGTGGAAACCGGAAAAAATGCTGGTGCCGCAAGACGGATCGCCTACCGCCGCGGCCGTCATGATCCAGGTATATAACCTCGCAAAGCGTGTTCATGCCGAGGTCGACGTGCTCAACATCGGGGTTGTCGGCGAGAGACCTTCCCGTGAGCCGGGTACGATTACGCCGCCCCGTTATGTGGATTACCCGCGATACGACTGGCCCGCCTGGGCTCAGGAGTTCGTTGAGCGTTTCTATGCACAGCGACCGCCGGAGGTGACCTTAAGGCTCTATGAGCGCGAGGGTGAACCGGCGATGTTATGCTCAAATTCGCTCAGGAAAACGGCGATGAGCTGATAGCCCTTGGCTGGCACGGTCACCTCGAGGCCGAGCGCGCCACGACCGTAAAAGAGCTTCTTCGTCGAACCGATATGCCTATTCTGCTGATATGGTCAAGAGAATAAGTTTTTCGCATCGCCGTTAACGTCCAGGGCGGCTTCGGATATAAGCTCGGAAAACGTCGGATGGGCATGGATTACCATACTGAGGGCGGATGCCGTCATCCCCTGGTACATGGCCACAGCCACCTCGTGGATAATATCGGTGGCGCGATCGCCGATGACATGAGCCCCTACGATTCTATCCGATATGGCATCGGTTATGATTTTGGCTATGCCTGCGATTTCACCCGAGGTGTGCGATATTCCCAGGCTACGAAGCTGAACACGGCCGATTTTAACATCCATACCCATGTCCCTGGCCTGGTTTTCGGTAATACCGACGCTCCCGATCTCGGGGTATGTGTATATCCCACTTGGGATAACCGTATAGTCCATCATGTAGCGGTTTCCAAGGGCGTTTGCGACCGCAACTTTGCACTCGGCAGAGGCGACATGAGCCAGCATCGGATTGCCGATGACATCTCCGACCGCATAGATACCGGGTATATTCGTCATCATCTGATTGTTTACTTTAATACCACCATTCGGAAGGGTCTCGACGCCTATTTTCTCAAGGTCAACGCCACCGGTTGAAGGGACGCGACCGATGGCGACCAGTGCGATATCTGCGGTAAAGACGGTTCCATCTTCGATGGTCGCTTCGACTTTGTCTTCAACTTTAGTTCCTACAAGCGTGCTATTTGTTCTTACATCGATGCCGACCTTTTTAAATTCCCTGGCCAGGATGGTGGAGACCTCTTCATCGGTACCCGTAAGGAGACTCGGCAGTGCCTCGATGATGGTGATTTTTGTGCCGAGCGCCGAGAAAATGGAAGCGAACTCACAGCCGATGTAGCCGCCGCCGATAATCAGCATCGAGTCGGGCAGCTTAGCAAGGCGTAAAAGATCATCGCTTGAAAGCACTTTGACCCCGTCGTAGGGTAAAAACGACAATGCGTGGGGTTTAGAGCCGGTGGCTACAATAATGTTTTTTGCGAAAATCGTTTTCTCTCCGTCAGAGCCGCTGATTTTAAGAGAATTTGTATCCTTGAAGCTGGCATGCCCCTTTATTATCTGCACATCGCTTTTCTCTACCAGTTTAACCAGACCCTGCTTCTCGATATCGACCACCCGGTCTTTTCGAGCCTGCAATTTTTCCAGTGATGTTTGAATGGTACCCCCAATATCGATACCGTATTCACCCGCACGCCGCGCGTTTCTCAGCGCTTTTGCCGACGCGACCAGCGCTTTTGTCGGTATGCAGCCCATATTTAGGCAGACCCCTCCAAAATCACTTTTTTCGATGATGCATACGGGAACGCCCGCTTGCGCTGCCGTAACAGCGCCTACATAGCCGGCCGGTCCCGAACCGATTATAGCAATCTCATACCTCTCCACGATCCTCACACCCCAGTTGGAAATCAAGAGTTTGATTAGTACATACCCTTCTTGGTAGAGAATTGAAAATAGAAAATGGAAAATAGATTGAATTATTCAGAAATCTAATTGGAAAGTGGAAAGGTGGAAAGGGGACTGGAAAGGGGACGTTGTTGAAATAGTGAACTTAATAGCAATTTTTGAGCTTTGCCCGCTCAAATATGCAGGAGCTTTGGCATAGATAGAGAATCTTCAAACTATCGGCTATCGAGCCATCGCAACATTATATGATTGGGATGCGCATTTTGCGTATAATGCATATTGAATAGAATCTATTTTCTATTCTCAATTTTCTATTATCTAGATCGGGGGTTGGCGCTGTGTGGACTTATTAAGACGGTTACGGCTTACATTTGCCCTTTTTGCACTGGTCGTAGCACTAGGAATTACAGGATACATGGTAATTGAGGGCTGGTCGTTTACGGATGCCGCCTACATGACCGTTATAACGATAACGACGGTCGGGTATCGTGAAGTTCATCCTCTTGATGTCACAGGGCAGTTCTTTACGATGCTTCTTGTTTTTGCGGGTGTGGGGATAGCGTTTTACCTTTTTGTATCGATAGCGGAATTCATGATTGAAGGGCATCTATCAGGCATATTAACGGAGAGAAGAGTGGAGAGAGAAATAAGAACACTGGAAAATCACTATATCTTATGCGGTTACGGCAGGGTCGGCGAGAACGTTGCAGATGAGTTCAGGGCGTCACATTCGCCGTTCGTGATCATAGAGAATAACCCCGGCAGGGTGCAGGAGTGCCGCGACCGGGGCTTCTTGTGTATTGAAGGCGATGCCTCAAGCGACGAGATTTTGTTGAAAGCGGGGGTCGAACGGGCAAGCGGCTTGGTGGCTGCCGTCGACAACGATGCGGATAACGTCTTCGTCACCCTGACCGCGCGTGTACTAAACCCGAAGATCGATATCGTCGCCCGCAGCATTCTGGCCGAATCAAGAGAAAAGTTGATTCGCGCGGGTGCAAACAGGGTGGTCTCACCGAGTATAATTGGCGGCAAACGAATGGCATCCATACTTGTACGACCGTTGGTATCGGACTACCTCGATGTCGTTACGTTTGGCGACGACCTGGAATACCGGCTTGAAGAGTTGGCGGTCAGCAGCACATCGAAATGTAGGGGGAAAACGCTGGCGGAGACGGATATACGTAAGCGCACCGGGGCGGTAATCCTTGCAATTAAAAAGAGGTCGGGGGAATTTAACACGTCGCCGACGGCAACGACCGTACTCGAGCAAGCCGATCACGTAGTAATTCTCGGTACGCGCGGGCAACTGGATGCGGTACAAGATATTTTCTAAAAGACATTCTGAGAGACACTCTGGAAGACATTCAAAAAGATGTGCCAGACGTGCTATTTGTGTTACATTATGCTTGTAAGCCTATATGTGAATGCCAATTCCTAGGAGGTAAGAGTGGATCTAAAGACTTATGTGAGGGACATACCGGACTGGCCCAAAGAAGGGGTGATGTTTCGCGACATAACACCGCTTCTTGGAAATAAGGAGAGTTTTAAGTACGCGATCGACTCAATCGCCGATCACTACAAAGACAAGAACATCGACATAGTGCTTGGAGCAGAGGCACGGGGCTTTATCCTGGCAAGCGCCCTGGCATATAGGCTCGGTTGCGGATTTGTTCCCGCGAGAAAGCCGGGTAAACTGCCATATAATACACTAAGCGCAGAATATGAGCTTGAGTATGGCGTCGACTCTCTTGAAATGCACGAGGACGCAATAAAGCCGAGCGAGCGTGTCCTGGTAGTCGATGATGTTATAGCGACGGGCGGTACTGCTGCTGCAAAAGTAAAGCTGGTCGAGCAACTTGGAGGAACGATAGTCGGAGTAGCGTTTTTAATCGAACTCAGCTTCTTAAACGGGCGCTCCAAGCTCGAAGGGCAAGACGTGTTTTCTCTTATCACGTATTAGAATTATTAGAATTTGAGCTTTGAAACTGATAATGAAATAGAAGATAACCCCCTGTTGCGGCAGGGGGTTATCGATCCCGGCGATCCCTAAGCGGCATAACGGGGAAGTTATGCCGTCTTCTTTGCGCGAGTGATCAGGTCGTGAACAGTCGCGCCCCCAAGCAGGCCGGCCATATGCGTCGTCAAGTTATCCGATAACCAACCATGTAGATCATCTGCGGAATTGAAATTCTTTTCCTTGATCATCGGCTTGAACTCGTTCATGAAATCCTCAGGAAAGTTCCTGTCCTCGAGAGCTTTTATAATATCGTTGCCTGACGCGGGATAGGACAGGCCATCGATAACGTTATCGAGATTATACGTCATAGCCATCACATCACCCCCACTCATGTGTATTTAACTTTTAAAGTTTCCCATAATCCCGATTTTAAACGCGATTCTAAATTCTGGCTCCTGCTTTTGGATTGCTTTTTAGCTTGTCAAATGGTATAGAAATGAGAGGGGATAATAACAATATAATAAATAGCCTGCCGGGCTTTACACGGTAAATGAGGTCACAGAAGGATAGTTGAATGAAAGTACTGTTATCGGGTAATGAGGCGATAGCGCATGGAGCGTATGTCGCTGGTGTAACTATGGCCACGGGTTATCCGGGCACGCCGAGCACCGAAATACTAGAAACTATTGTGAAATACGATGAGATAGAAGCTGCATGGGCGCCCAATGAGAAAGTAGCGCTTGAAGTCGCTATAGGTGCATCGTTGGCCGGCTCAAGGGCTTTGGTTACGATGAAGCACGTGGGGCTTAATGTCGCAGCCGACCCGCTGTTTACGCTCGCATACACGGGAGTAAACGGCGGGCTCGTTATTGTCTCGGCCGACGACCCGGGGATGCATAGCTCGCAGAACGAGCAGGATAACCGTAATTACGCTAAGGCCGCAAAAATTCCGATGCTTGAGCCGAGCGATAGCCAAGATGCGGTATTGTTGATCGATGAGGCATTTAATATAAGCGAGATATTCGACACCCCCGTAATTCTGAGAACGACGACGAGGGTAAACCACTCGAAATCGCTTGTCGAGGTCGATGTCGAGAGGGTAAGGAAAGAGGAAACATACGAGAAAAATCCGCAGAAGTATGTGATGATTCCGGCGCATGCCAAGAGTCGCCGCGAGGTGGTCGAGAACCGGCTCAACGCGCTCTCCGAGTTTGCCGAGCAGTTCCGTGGAAACCGCGTTGAATGGGGAAACCGCCATATCGGGTTTATAACCAGCGGTGTTTCATACCAATATGTAAAAGAGGCGTTTCCCGACGCATCGGTTTTGAAACTTACCATGACTTATCCGCTGCCAAGGAAACTTATTACTGATTTTATCGAGCAGGTCGAGCAGGCGATCGTTGTCGAAGAACTCGATCCGTTTATCGAAGAACAAATAAAGATATGGGGGCTTTCGGTATCGGGCAAAAGGTTTATTCCGGCAATTGGCGAACTTAATCCCGATATAATACGAGGGTCTCTGGCGGACAAAGAAGATGACGCCTTAGAGGAATCGGAGGCGCTTGATATTGAGTTGCCCGGCAGGCCGCCGATGCTCTGCCCGGGATGTCCGCACAGAGGTGTGCTCTATACATTAAATAAACTAAAATTGGTAGTAACCGGCGATATCGGGTGCTACACGCTTGGCGTATTACCGCCGCTCGAAGCGATGGATACCTGTATTTGTATGGGCGCAAGCATTGGCAACGCCACCGGTTTTCAGAAAGCGACGGGCAGAAAAGACGTCGTCGCAGTCTTGGGAGACTCGACGTTCGTGCATTCAGGGATTACACCGCTTATCGATGCCGTCTACAACCGTGGCTTTACAACGGTGATTATTCTCGACAACCGCACGACGGCAATGACCGGCCGGCAGGACCATCCGGGAACCGGAAAAACGCTAAAAGGCTACGACGGCCCCCCGCTTGATCTCGAAATGATAGTAAGAGCGACCGGCATACAGTCGGTGAAAGTAATCGACCCTTATGATCTTAAAGTCGTAAAGGAAGCCATAAAAGAAGAAACCGCAAAAGACGAACCATCGGTAATCATATTTAGAAGAGCGTGCCTGCTCGTCGAGAGGCCTAATACTAAGCCGTTTATGGTGACAGGCGCATGTAATGGCTGCAAGGCCTGTGTCAAGCTAGGGTGCCCTGCAATTTCATGGAAAGAAAAACGTGCCCAAATCGATCCGGAGATATGCTCAGGCTGTGAAGTGTGCGTCCAGGTATGCAAGAAGGATGCCGTTGTCGAGTATGCAAAGGTCGACCGGGGCGCAGGAATATAATGGAGAGCATATGATAAGCGTGATAAGCGACGTTAAGAATATATTACTGGTAGGAGTAGGCGGACAAGGGATCGTCCTGGCGGCCGATGTTTTATCACAGGTGCTGGTGAGCGCCGAGTATGACGTCAAAATGTCGGAGATCCACGGCATGAGCCAGCGCGGCGGCAGCGTCAACACGATGGTACGATTTGGAAGCAAAGTATTCTCTCCGCTCATCGATAAAGCGAAAGCCGAGTACATCCTTGCATTCGAACAACTCGAAGCCCTGAGATGGAGCGATTACCTGAAGCCTGGCGGCGTGTTTATCATGAATACCCAAAAGATAGAGCCCCTTCCCGTGCTTCTTGGAAAGGCGCGTTATCCGCAAAACATAGACGAACTTATCCGCGGCAAAGGTATCAACCTTCTCGCGGTGGATGCGGATAGCCTTGCAGAAGAAGCGGGCAGCAAGAAAGCGGCAAACATAGTTCTCCTGGGATGCCTGGCGGCGCTCATGCCGATCGATCGGGGCGTCTGGTATGCGGCCATCGAGCGCAGGGTACCGCCAAAAACCGTGGACATAAACAAACGGGCTTTCGATATCGGATACGATCTTACATCCAAACCCGCCTTTATCGTCTAAGACGAGTCTTACGAATAGAGGTAACGAGGAGACACAGGTAGGATTACCAGGACATATGAATGACATCCAAGAATCTTCGAATGTGAAAGTAGAAATCAACACGTGAAAGGGGGGAAAGGATAGTATTTCTTGCAATATGTAACATTTATAACATGTAATCTAATGGGAGGTAAGCGGATGAAGAAATGGATTGTAGCATTGCTGATCGTCTCGTTTGCGATTTTCGCGCTGGGATGTCAGGCGGCTAAGACTGAGAAGACCCAAACCAACACGGGTTCGAGCGACACATCAAAGGAAGCGTCTAACGAGCCATATGTTGTTGGAGCGGTAGTATCGGTCACGGGTCCGACGGCAGCGCTTGGCGTACAGGAGAAAAACACGCTTTTAATGGAAGCAGATAAGATTAATAAGGCAGGCGGGATCAACGGTCATAAAATCGACCTTAAGATTGAAGATGATCAGAGCGTTGCGACAAACGCTGTTATCGCTGCAAGCAAGTTGATAGACCAGGAACATGTTATCGCGCTTATAGGTGGTACGGGCAGCCCTGCTACCCTGGCTATGAAACCAAAAACAGCCGAGGCGAAAATACCGCAGATCGCAATGGCCGCCGGAATTAAAATTACCGAAGCGCCGAATGAGTGGATCGTCAGAACGGCTCAGAGCGACGCGGTGGCGGTGCAAAAGGTAATCGATTACATGAGCAAAACATTGAAGATCAAGAAATTCGCTATCCTCAGCGATGCCAACGCCTTCGGGCAGAGCGGTTCGACAGAGCTGAAGAAACTGGCCCCAAAAGCCGGGCTTGAGGTCGTAGCTTCTGAAACATATAAGACAGATGATACGGATGTCAGCTCTCAGTTAACCAAGATTAACGGCGCAAAACCCGACGTCGTTGTAGTATGGGGTACCAACCCCGGCCCTGCTGTTGCGGCCAAAAATATGAAAACATTAGGCATGAAAATGCCTTACATAGGCAGTCACGGCATAGCAAATAAGACGTTCCTTACACTTGCCGGCTCTGCAGCGGAAGGCATCGTCTTCCCGGCCGGAAAGATCCTGGTTCCAAGCTCGGCGACAGGTGATCAGGCGGATGTGATCAAGACCTTCACGGCCGATTACAAAGCAAAATACGGCGAGAATCCGAACTCGTTCGCAGGCCACGCATATGATGCAATAAATATCCTTGCGAATGCGCTCAAAGAGGCCGGAAGCAACAACGAGAAGCTACGCGATGCGATCGAAAAGACGAAAGACTTTGTCGGCATCAGCGGCATCTTTACCTACGGTGCGGATAACCACGACGGCACCACCTCCTCCGATATGATCATGGTAGAGGTTAAAGACGGAAAGTGGATCGAGAAGAAGTAAGTATCGGTAACGAAACCGATTACTATGAATAACTCAATGCCAACAAACAAGGAGAGCGGGCTCACTACCCGCTCTCCTTTATTCATTGGCGGCAAGGGGTTAAACGTGCAGGTGAGGCAAATTGCTGAGTCTAGCGCAACCCTGCAAAACCGTGTATCCTATGGATAGCCAAAAAAACCGGCGTTTCGACCATCAAACAAGCTCATATCGGCTTGGTTACTTAAGGTGTGATCGCGGCTTAGATGCAGTTTGATCAATTCATGCAATACCTAATAAGCGGAATAACGAGCGGAAGCATTTATGCGTTAATAGCGCTGGGCTTCACGTTAATATATAACTCCACGCAACTCATAAACTTCGCACAAGGCGAATTTGTAATGCTCGGGGGATTGATTACCGTATCCCTTTATACGGCGGCCGGGCTTCCGCTGGTACTCGCAATTATTATCGCAATAGCGATCGTTACGGCAATTGGGGTGATATTCGAACGTCTGGCAATACGGCCTTTGCGCAACTCGTCCATAATTACCCTGATCATAGTAACCGTTGGCGCCTCGATCCTTTTTAAAAACGTGGCCATGATACTATGGGGACGCGACCCGCAAACGCTGCCGCCGTTTACCGGCGACAAGCCAATACCGGTGCTCGGCGCATCGGTGGTCCCGCAAACCATCTGGGTGGTCTGTATACTGCTGGTTACCGTTATCCTGCTTCAAGTGTTCTACAAACGCTCGATTATCGGCAAAGCGATGAAGGCTTGCTCGATCAATCCATCGGCGGCGCAGTTGATGGGGATAAATACCTCGTCCATCGTCATGCTCTCGTTTGCTATGAGCGCGGCGTTTGGTGCGGTAGCGGGCATCCTTATCACACCTATTTCAATGACAAGCTACTCGGTGGGGAGTTTCCTCGGTCTAAAAGGGTTTGCAGGCGCGGTTCTCGGCGGGCTGGACAATCCGCTTGGAGCGGTCGTCGGCGGTCTTCTGTTGGGCGTACTGGAGTCCTTAAGCGTCGGCGTAATCGACTCGGGATACAAAGATGCGATCGCGTTTTTGATATTGCTGCTGGTTCTTTTCTTTAAGCCGAGCGGAATTCTCGGCGCACGCATAACACGCATAAAAGAGAAAGTGTAGCGGAGAGCATCGATGACAGGTAGTGGAAAGTTCTTCAAATCAAATTGGTTCTGGGTCGTAGCGTATAGCGGCGCTATGGCGCTCCTGCCGTTTATAGTTTCAAATAACTACTACATCAAGATACTCATCGTTCTTGGGATCAACACGATCATCGTCTTGGGCTTGAATCTTTTGATGGGTGCCGCAGGGCAGGTCTCAATCGGTCACGCGGCATTTTATGGGATAGGCGCCTACGCCTCGGCGATCGTTACCACCAAGTACGGCCTCTCGCCCTGGTTCGGATTGGCGGCCGCCGTTGTGCTGGGCGGCCTGGTCGCATATGCAATAGCCATGCCGACATTACGGTTAAAAGGTCACTATCTCGCGATGGCAACCCTGGGTTTTGCAGAGATCGTGCATGTGTTGTTCCTAGAGCTGAGAGATTTAACCGGCGGTACGGACGGCCTTTACGGTTTACCCGCTATTACCGTAGGAGGGTTCAGCTTCGAGACACCGTTAAAGCTCTATATGCTGGTGCTGGTCTTTGTTGTCTTGAGCCTCGTACTATCACTCAACATCGTCCACTCAAGGGTCGGGCGGGCGCTCAGGGCGGTCCATGGCAGCGAGATTGCAGCCGCATCGTCCGGTGTCGATACCGCAAAATACAAGATACAAGTGTTTGTGCTGAGCGCTGTTTTGGCAAGCATCGGAGGAAGTTTTTACGCGCATATGGCGGGTTACGTGAGCCCCGAATCGTTTACGCTCGGCATCTCGATTACGCTGGTAACAATGGTGGTCGTTGGTGGGATGTCGAATGTATGGGGGGCGGTTATCGGTGCATCGACTTTAACGGTCCTCGAGGAGTACCTCAAAGCATATGACGATTACAACATGGTAATATTCGGCGGGATTCTCATCCTTGCCATGGTCTTTATGCCACAAGGCTTGGTGGGAGCAGGCGCGAAACTGGTGAGCGTTTTCAAACGGCGCTCCGTTATACTCCCGGATGCGGCAGGTGAGAACAGTGCCGCTTCTTGATGTTGTAAACCTCACCAAACAGTTCGGCGGGCTCACCGCTGTAAACGAGGTGAGTTTTAGGGTTTACAGGGACCAGGTAAAAGCGATCATCGGCCCGAACGGGGCCGGCAAGACAACCGTTTTTAATCTGCTCACAGGCGTCGATAAACCAACGTCGGGCACCGTGTTATTCGATAACCACGATATAGCGGGCAAAAAGCCGCACGTGGTAACAAAAACCGGAATCGCAAGGACTTTTCAGAACACACAATTATTCGCAAACATGAGCGTCCTGGAAAACGTCATGGTGGGGCGCCATGCGCGCATGAACTGCGGCATATTCAGATGCATGCTCGGCCTGCCGGCGGTACGGCGAGAGGATGCCGAAAGCAAAGAAAAAGCCCACTCGCTCCTGAAGCTTGTGGGATTGGAGAAAAAGGCGGATAAGCCCGCGGATGACTTGCCCATTGGCGAACGCCACCTTCTTGAGATAGCGCGGGCGCTGGCGACCGAGCCGAGGTTGATCCTGCTCGACGAACCGGCGGCCGGTCTCAACAACGAAGAAACGGCCTGTCTTGCAGAGATCATCTATAAGATAAAGGGCAACGGCATAACGGTTCTTCTGGTCGAACACGACATGAGCCTGGTTATGGAGATATCGGATGAGGTAGTTGTTCTTAATTTTGGCGCGAAAATCGCGGAGGGACCCCCGCTTCTTATTCAGCAAGACGAGCAAGTTATACAGGCATATCTCGGTCAGGCGGTGCATGATGCTTAACGTAAGCGATCTTGATGTGTCGTACGGCCATGTCAGGGTGCTGAAAAACGTAAACATAGCGGTTGAAAAAGGCGAGATCGTCACGATAATCGGGTCGAACGGCTCAGGAAAATCAACTCTTTTGCGAACAATCTCTGGAATAATTAGGCCCAATTCAGGTAAGATAAAATTTGGCGGGGACACAATCGAACGAGTGCCTGCAGAAAAAATGGTAGCCCGTGGCATGTCGCATGTGCCGGAGGGCAGGCAATTGTTCGGAGCGCTTAGCGTGCTGGAAAACCTGCAGCTCGGCGCATACATAAGGCTCAGGAGCAGGAAGGAATCAAAGAGACAGGTTGCTGAAGATATGCAGTTTGTCTTCAGTATGTTTCCGGTCCTTAAGGAGCGCGAGAACCAGCCCGCAGGCACTCTAAGCGGAGGCGAACAGCAAATGCTTGCAATCGGTCGGGCGCTTATGTCAAAACCCAAGCTGTTGCTTCTCGATGAGCCGTCGATGGGGCTTGCCCCGATCATTATCCAGAAAATTTTTGCTACCCTGAGGGAACTGCGAGAGAAAGGCCTTACCTTGCTGCTTGTCGAGCAGGACGCTACGGTTGCCTTAAGCATAGCCGATCGCGGCTACGTTCTGCAAAACGGTGAGGTAGTAATGCACGACACGGGCAGTAATCTTTTAAATAACGATGAGGTCAAAGCAATCTATTTCGGCCATAGAAAACACGCACATTAAGTACAGCGAAGGGCGATTAGCGATTACGGCGCACACCCATTCGCCGATCTTAAGTAAGGATAACAATGATTTGGAACCCCGAGTACGAGTGTATCGACAGGAACAAACTAAGGGAGCTGCAGCTAAAACGCCTGCAAACCCTTATAAAGTGGGTCTACAACGAGGTTCCTTTCTACCGGAATAAGCTGAGCGATGCGGGTGTAAAGCCGCAGGATATAAAATCCCTAGAGGATGTCGCGAAGCTACCGTTTACCACGAAAACCGACCTGAGGGACAACTATCCCTTCGGGATGTTCGCCGTGCCGATGGAAAATGTCGTAAGGGTTCACTCATCATCGGGCACGACAGGCAAACCTATCGTCGTTGGATATACGAGGGCGGATATAAACACCTGGTCCGAGCTTACCGCCAGGGTTGCCATGGCGGGCGGCGCGACCTCAAAGGATATCGCCCATGTGGCTTTCGGCTACGGCCTGTTTACCGGCGGGTTCGGCATGCATGCGGGTCTCGAGCGCATCGGAGCCTCAGTTGTGCCGGTATCCACCGGAAACACAGAGCGCCAGATCATGATAATGAAGGATTTCGGCACAACAGTGCTTGTGAGCACACCATCGTATGCCCTGCACATCGCCGAAGTCGGAGAATCGATGGACGTTGATTTCTCCAAGTTACCGCTGCGGGTCGGGCTTTTCGGAGCGGAGCGGTGCAGCGAGAAGCTGAGGAAAGAAATCGAGTCGAAGCTGTGTATTTCGGCAACCGATAACTACGGCCTGACTGAGGTTATGGGCCCCGGTGTGGCCGGGGAGTGCGAGGTTAAAAACGGTCTGCATATAAACGAAGACCATTTCCTCGTCGAGACGATCGACCCGGAGACAGGGGAGCGATTGCCCGAGGGGAGCGAAGGCGAACTGGTGTTTACAACACTTACAAAGGAGGCCTTCCCCGTAATACGCTACCGAACAAGGGATCTGACCAGGCTGCTTATGGACCCATGCGGATGCGGAAGGACTATCGCCCGAATGGAAAAGGTAAAAGGCCGCACCGATGACATGCTTATTATACGGGGAGTAAATGTCTTCCCGTCGCAAATAGAGAGCGTCCTGTTTGAAATAGAGGGCATAGAGCCGCACTACCAGATAATCGTTGACAGAAAGGGCGCGATGGATCTTATCCGGGTGCTCGTAGAGGTATCAAGCGATATATTCGCAGGGGACATGAAAGAGCTAATGGCGTTTGAGCGAAAGGTCGAAGCGAAACTTCAAACCGTGCTTGGGATAAAAGTCGATGTTAAACTCGTTGAGCCAAAGACGCTGGAAAGAACAAGCGGAAAGGCAAAAAGGGTTATAGATAAACGTGATTTATAAGCAGAGCGCAAACAAAGAACATGATGAACAAGACAACAACTTGCATAGTAAGATTATAAGACATGTGACCGCCTGGTTTCTGCTATTTATGGTCGGGATATTCTTATGGAAAATGTCGCAACCCGTTTTAAAGAATATTAACGCTATGAGCGGGCAAGAGACAACGGCTACCGCCTCGTCGGCCGAGACAACGACGACTATTGCAGCAAAAGGGAAGTCAGTAAAGGCACCCGTAAAAACCCCGGCGAAAACGGTTGTAGCCGCAACGACGACAACGACCGGGTTGCAAAACATGAGACTGCCTTCAGGACAAAATAGGGTTCAAGTGCTGGTCGAGGCTTTAAACGTACGGCAAGCGCCGGATATAAACAGCACCGTAGTCACGAGTATCAGTAAAGGCTCTATCGTCGAGGTTGAAGAGAATAACGGTCGGTGGCTAAAAGTAAGAACCGTAGATAATAACGAGGGATATATAAGCTCAAGCCCAGCGCTAGTACGGGCAGCGCCTTAACCGCCGTGAAGACTATACCATTATCATACCATTATAAAGCTAAAACAGAGGGTAACCGGAGAACAGATGTACCGAGAACCGCAGCAAGAATCAAAGAGCAAAGTATTTGGCATGGCCGGGGATTACTACCGCGTTCGCGTTCTTAAGATGGACGAGGAACTTCCCGCCGACCTTGAATGGCGTGAGGATGTACTCTACAGAGCCCCCAAGACATATCTAAGTAAGTTAAAGGTGACCTACCGTATCGAAATATTAACAAGAGACAACGCCGTTCGCGAAATCGCAAACTTGCGCGACAAAAGGGAAGCGAAAAAACGGTATAGGGCCGTAAAGGAAGACCTCCACGAACTATCCAAGATGAAGTTCGATGAGAAGTACGGGATAGACGACGCAGGTGCGAACATCGAGTCATTAAAGGAACTGCAAATGTTGTTCCAAGAGAAAACAATATTCTTCACCGGCGTTCACCGCAACCCAAAACACTAGACCTCATATCCTCTACCCGCCGGATGAATTGAAGAGATGCTGCAGGTGCTTGTGAACGTGTGCATGTTGTAGAATATGTATTAGTGGTATTAATACATGCACTAATTGTGCTGTTTCCGGTCGGGGGCCGTAGAGACCGGATACCTTAGAATCCATCGAAGCAAAAGCCCTCATACAAGAGGAACGCTATTAACTCTATTAAATGATAACCGTACATATGTGCGCCCAAGAATTAACATTCGCGGCGGGGTGTAAAGAGAAGAAAATGATTGATCGCATAACCGTTTGCTTTCAAACAATTCACAAGCGAATATACGCATATGCAATCAGTTGCAAGTTAACATAACATATATTATGGTAAGCACGATTTGTTAAGGATTAATGAACATATTGTTATTGTGCGTTTGTATGAAAAACCCCCGGTGGTATTAGGATTATACAGGTGCGGTCTTTATTGCCTTTGCATCTGTCGGCTTGTTGCCGGTTCTCTTGCATCCTCCGGTTTCATCTGTGTCGCAAGGTTATCCTATAACCGTATTACTGCCCGCTCTTAGTGCTTGGCTATTCTATCTATTTGGCGCTGTCTCTCTAAGCGTGCTAGCGGATTCGGCCATACTAATTCGGCTATACCGGCTATACTAAAGTTTGATCTTTCGCATTATAGCCTCGAGTTCGGCCGACATTGCGGATAATTCTTGGGCCGAAGCTGCAATTTCTTGTATAGAATCGGTTTGCTCGGCCGCCGACGCGGAAACCTGTTCGGCGGATGCTGCAGACTCCTGCGATGTTGCCGCAATTGCACTAACGGATTTTACCACCAGCTTAACCGAGCCGTTTGCTTCATCAGTACCCGCGGTGTTCTCATCGGTGATTCTGGCAATATCTTCCATAATAGTTTCCATATCGGTTGCTGCAGAGCGCATGCTGTCAATGGCGGTTGCGACTTGTTCGCTCTGATTGTGTACTTCCTGAATCGCCCATAGCATCTCTTTCGTTACGGAGCTTTCTCCCGCATATTAAAAACCTTTTTCGGATAGTAACTACTTAAGAATGATAAGATCATAGCACCTTCACTGCTTTTACAAACCATGTTAAAAGGGTCGATAGAATAACGCAAAAGAGGATGCGCTGGGTTATTGAAGTGCTCGGCTATCAGCTTGAATTTGAGGCGGAAGTAGATCAACTAAAACCGAATAAGCTTATCTCCTGGCACTCTGTAACGAACGTCAAGCACTTTGGTTCCGTCTACTTTGACCAAGGCAATGGCGGTACAACGGTTACTCTCCGCCTGTTGTTCGATACCGAGAATTTGGCCGACGCACTTATTGAGGACTTGGATCTGTCCCGGGGCGAATTCGAGGGAGCCCTGGAGGAAGCGTTGGCCGGCTATAAGGCCTACTGCGAGCAGATGTGGCGGGCGATTCCTTCAGTTATTTAAGGCGAGTTGGTTTCTGGCTATACAAAGAGGCTTACAACTTCTTCCATTCCTACGTCGACCAGGCCTTTATCCGTGATTTTAAGCTTAGGCACGGTTGCAAGCGTTATAAAAGAGAGCGTCATAAACGGGTCCTCGAGGTGTGTGCCTAAATCGGCCGTGGCTTTTCTAAGCTCCTTTAACCTGGTGTAGACTGTGGTGCTATCATCCTCGGACATAAGCCCCGCTATGCGAAGTTGTAAAGCTGAGAGCACTTTACCTTTATTCACAGCGACGAGTCCGCCCTGTATATCGATAATTGCGTTTACCGCAACGGCGATGTCTTCGTCGTCGACACCTACAACTACTATATTATGCGCATCGTGTGCGATACTGGAGGCGATTGCCCCTGTGCGCAACCCCATACCCTGCACCAAACCCATCGCGAGTTTAACATGGCGGCTATACCGGTTCACAACAGCGACCTTCAGCAAATCCCTGCGTTGATCGCTTACCACGCGGTCGTTTAAAGTCGGAGATGGTACGGTGATTTCCTCTGTCACTATCTCTCCTGGAATGATCTTAATAACCCTGACCTGCGCCCCCTTGGATGGCAAAGCGAAGTCATTCACGCTAACGTTGTTGGTGAAAATGCTGTGCTTAAGCGTTATCGGGGGCTCGTATTTCTCTATGTATTGCAAATCCTGGCCGACGTCGTAAATGATGACCCCGTTTTTAATAACCGTTCGTATATAGACATCGGTTAAATCCTCGAGGATCAGCATGTCGGCAATTCTGCCGGGGGCTATCGCTCCCCTGTCGTTTAATCCATAATGCTGCGACGGATTAAGGCTCACCATCTGTATGACAAGCCTCAAATCGATCCCCTTGGCAATCGCCTTGCGCACGATACTATCCAGATGGCCTTGCTCGATGAGATCGATCGGGCTCAGGTCGTCGGTAACAAGGGCCATGTTGCGTGATGTCATGTAATTAACCGCGGGCAGAAGTGTATTAAGGCTTTTAGCCACGGAACTCTCCCGGACCATCAAAAACATACCGCGGGCGATCTTCTCAAGCCCTTCTTTCAGTTCGGCGGTCTCATGGTCTGAACTTGGTCCGGCCACCAGGTAGGCGTTAAGCCTCTTTCCTTTCAACTCCGGAGCATGACCGGCGATGGGGTTGTTTGCCGCAACCAGTATTTTCTCAAGCGTAGCCGGGCGGCCTGCCATAACGCCGGCTACATCCATTACTTCCCCCAGTCCGATGAAAGCGGGGTCCGAGAGGAGCATCGCGATCTCTTCCCTGCCTATCGAGGCGCCGGTTGTCTCTATCTGGGGCAAAGTTGACGGGACGCTCGATGGCGCCATGAATAAGAAGTCAATTGGTACGGCGCGCGTGGCTTTATGCAGGTAATTGATCCCGGTCAGCCCGGCCACGTTAGCGATCTCGTGCGGATCGGCGATGGCGGTGGTGGTGCCGTGTTTGAGAAGCTCAACAGCAAGTTCTTCGGGTCTGAGCATTGATGTCTCAATGTGCATATGCCCGTCGACAAACCCGGGGACTACGATAGAGCGTTGGATATCTCGCTCGTAGCTCCCGTTATATCGGCCTATGCCCGCGATAATGCCATGGTGTATAGCGATATCCGCAGTCTCAAAAGCGCCGGTAAAGACGTTAACAATCTCTGCGTTTTTAAGCACGAACTCAGCCGGCTCGACTCCGCGCGCCACCTGAATTATTTCATAAAGCTCCTCATAGTCCATGTAGGGATTATTCCTATAAGGCGATATTTTTACACCGTTGCTTGAGCTTAACAAAAGGGGGTTGTCTTAAACGCCGGTGCTCCCGAAACCATCGGCCCCGCGCACGGTCTCATCGAGCTCGTCGACGACGCTGAATGTGACGGATTCCACCTTTTGGATAACCATCTGGGCGATTTTATCCCCCTTTCGCACCTCAAAGGGTTCGGTTTTATCGGTATTGATCAGGATAACGCCGATCTCCCCCCTGTATTTGCTGTCGATAAGCCCGGGAGTGTTTACGATACTGATGCCGTGTTTGAGGGCCAGCCCGCTTCGCGGCTGAACAAAACCACCGTAACCTGCGGGAATGGCTATACTTATACCGGTTGGGATAAGAGCCCTCTCCCCCGCCGGGATCACCTGATCGATTCTACTTCTTAAATCACAGCCCGCGTCACCCTCGTGGGCGTACTCGGGCGCCGGCATACCCTTATCGAGCATCTTTATATTGATATGCAAGAGCGTTGCCTCCTTATGTAGTGCTTGTTGTTTGTCTCCTTAAGCATATGTTAGCAGAAAAGGTCATTCGCCGGCAGGTCTGCACCTGCCCATTACTTGGGTATTTTGAAGCGTTAAACCTTCCTGCTAGTACCGCGACATCCTACTTTCTGTGCATGTCATTCTGAAGGAGCGATTAGCAATTGATTGTCATTCTGAAGGAGCGAAGCGACTGAAGAATCTTGGGCGCAGAAACCTTCTGCTTATGCAGGAGGGTCTAAGCTTAGATAGAGTTAGAGTGAAGACTTCTTAGCACAGTGAATCAAAGCTTAGACATACTTAAGTGACAGAAGTACGTGAGTGCCCGCTAGATTCTTCGCTTCGCTCAGAATGACAGGCAACAGCAGTCTGTGAGTGTTCTCTAGATTCGGAGTTTATCCTGAGCGATAGCGAAGGACCTGCTCAGAATGACACAATAATTACGGTGTTCTGGCACTAATATAATGATTAATAATTATAACTATAATAATATATAACATCCACCTGTTATTATAGCAGGCCATTATACGCAGTATGATAATACTAATCGTTAAACAATACATGTAACCACTGTATGATTAACTACCATACGAAAAATTATATAGAAGAAGGTGTTGACATAACCAAACATATGCTTATAATAAATATTAAGCATCGCAATACAAGCCGCCGGGTTTATTCGCCTGGTCAGCGAATAACGGATAGGTATCGTCACTCTAAGAGTGAGAATAAAGATCCCGGCGGCCTTGAAAACACCGCCTTTTGGCGAGAAATAGAAAGTTATAAAGACTCCTTAGATGTTAAGCTGCTTGAAAACTTTACCAAGAGAGGCCCCTCGGGTGGCGCACCATTATTCTTAGAAATCTCCGCACCATTAATCAAAGCATTTTACTACTTCCCGATATGCCGGTAGCAACCATAGACAATGGTTGCTACCATCTTGTGGCTTTTATTAGAACCTTTAAAGCTTAAAAGCGATAGTACGCCTCTAAGGTGCAGATACTTATTCCACAACGAAAGGAGGTGAAACATATGATAAATGAAAAAAGGTTTAATTATTTTGATGGCCGTAGCAATGCTTTTTGCTATGACCGGTCTGGCTTTCGCCGTTCAGAACAACAACCCCAATGGCGGTGATCCTTATACCACAAGCGGATATACTGCAAAGGGTAACATCACCGCAAACCAGTACGATCTCAATACCACCCTCTGGAATGATGGGAACGGAAAT
>Ga0210021_1001511_pt1 | contig 22330 bp, 18 predicted proteins | sample CryGeymeta201517_FD_183981 | JGI IMG/M metagenome (GOLD analysis project Ga0210021, IMG submission 183981) | Groundwater microbial communities from Crystal Geyser aquifers in Utah, USA - Crystal Geyser metaG 2015-17 (SPAdes) (version 2) | ecosystem: Environmental > Aquatic > Deep subsurface >... | reverse complement strand
ACCCACTCTTTTGGAGATGATCCTTAAAAACTAACCAGAGAACACGGAGTATTTCTCTCAGCACTCTGTGGTCAGCTGTTGACACGGCCCTGCCATCACATCTGAAGGATACGCCGCGCCGTCCAGTAACAATCCCACCAATAAGGATCATGGACGTTTGAGATCATGACGCCCCTGCTGCTGGACACATGAACGAATTCCCCGCGGCTCAAATAGATCCCCACATGGGGCTTCTTTGAAGACGGCATAAAAAAAACAAGGTCCCCGGCCTGAAGCTGTTTTCTCGGAACCGGCGTACCCGTTCCCGCCTGTTCTTCAGCCGTGCGGGGAAGTTCGATCCCAAAAAGTTTCTGATTCACGAGCGCCACGAAACCGGAACAGTCTATGCCGTCCTTGCCCGCCCCGCCGAGAACGTGAGGGGTCTTCTCCCATGCCTCGGCCTCGGCCCGGATCCGATCTTCAACATCGCCCAGGCTCCGGGCGCCGGGGATCTCCGGCCGGATGAGAGGCCTGGGGGCGCAACCGAAGATCACAAGAAGTGAAAATAGAGACAGCACCCATTTATTTCCCATGATTGTCCGGGCACTCGTAACGGTACGTGCATGCTGTATAGCGTCTTTAATAACAAACTCAAAGATAAAAAAATGAATGGGAATCGTTATTTTATATACTGTCTGAGGTGCGCTCATGGATCACCCCTTGAAACAGGATCACCCTATGGGTCCCAGGCCATGGTGCAGAAAGCCAAAATAGTTTAAGAATTCAGTGAGTTAATGTTTATAGTGCTATGATAACGCTCAACCTGTAAAATGGGCAAGGATAAATTTTGAAGATTTGAAAAGGATCCTCGCACCATGATACTGTCTAACCATTTTTATGTATTTATTTTTCAATAAAAAATTGATTGCAAAGCTATACCTCATAATAAGCATAGCTTTTCATAACAAATCATATAGAAATCCTGATTTTAAACAATTATTAAAACGATTGATTTTGCAAAGACTCCAGCATGAAGATCAAAAAGATATACGAATATTTGATAATCCGAAAATAAAATCAAAGTGTTACGCGTTATCTTCGTAAATAAATGCAAGATCATTTGACAGAACTTAAATCATTCAGGTATTTATGATAATAACAATAGAAAAATTTTTATCAACCGTATAAGTATCACAACCAAGAAAGGAGAGAAGTATGAGAAAAATCAAATTATTCATGACTTCTTTTGTCGTCGTTGCAGCGGCGCTCGCCATCATCGGCGGCGCTTGGGCAGCGCAGAGTCCTCAGATCCCGTTGGCCGGCAAGGCCATTCCGCAGTTCATGCAGCCGCTGCCGATTCTCAGTGTCCAGCCGGGCGGCACCATGGCCACGGTGCTCGGTAACCAGCCGCTCGAAATCCACATGTGCGAGTTCGACGCAAATGTGCTCCCTCTTGGCACAATCGCTCCAGGCGTTCAGACAACAACGAAGGTGTGGGGGTATATCGCCGGGACCAGTTGTCCGACCACACCGCAGGACACCTATATCGGCCCGGTCATCGTAAATAATCGCGGTTCGTCGACCGACATTACGTGGGTTAATAATCTGGGAAATACCGCAACTTCCGGATTAACTTTCTGGAAGTACTCCACGGACCAGACCATGCACTGGGCCGATCCGATCAATTGGGAAATGAATGATTGTGCCATGACGGGCGGAATTCCGGCTTTCGGCAGCCCCTGCGCACAAAACTACAGCGGCCCCATCCCGGGTGTCGTCCACCTGCACGGCGGGGAGGTGCCGCCGGAGCTTGATGGCGGACCGGACGCCTGGTTTACCAGCGACGGCGCCTACGCGGGTCACGGGTACTACACATTCCCCGGGGCCCCTGCCAACGCGGCGACCTACAAGTATCCCAATACCCAGGAGGCAGGGCCGCTCTGGTTCCATGACCATGTCCTGGGAGCAACAAGACTGAATGTATATGCTGGCCTGGCCGGTGCTTACTTTATTCAGGATCCCGCACTCGCACTGCCGGCTAACCTGCAGCCGCTCACCGAAGTTATCCCGGTGGTGATCCAGGACCGCACATTCGACACCAACGGGCAGTTGTTCATGCACGCCGACAGCGCCGGAGGGGTACTCTGGACACCCAACCCCGAGCACCCATACTGGGTGCCCGAGTTCGTTGGCGACACCATCGTGGTGAACGGCAAGGCATGGCCTTACCTCAATGTCCAGTCGAAGCGCTACCGCTTCCTGTTCGTCAACGGATCCAATGCCCGCACGTATGATATGAACCTGGTCAACACAGTCACCAAGACCATGGGCCCTCCCATCTGGGTGATCGGCACTGATGGCGGCTACCTCGACACCCCGGTCAAGCTCGACCCGAACCTCGGGCAGAAATTGACCATGCAGCCCGGCGAGCGATATGAAGTGATCATTGATTTCGCCGGCTTTGCGGGGGCCACCCTGGTCATCAATAACACAGGCAGGACCCCTTATCCGAAGGGTGCGGCGCCGATGGGCACCACTCTCGGGCGTATTATGCAGTTCAGGGTTGCACCGGGCACTGTTGTTGACAACAGCTACAATCCCGCGCTCGGCACACCCCTGCGTACCGGCGCTCAGGTGATCAACCGCCTGGCCAATCCGGCAACTGGAACTCTGGCAGCCGGCGTGACCGTGCAGAAGACCCGCCAGCTTAGTCTCAATGAGGTGATGGGCGCTCCAATAACAACCATTGATCCAGTGACCGGTATTCTGACAGCCTACCCCGGCGGTCCGCTGGAGATCCTGGTCAACAACACCAAGTGGTCAGGAACGAACAGGCCTGATTTCACGCCGATCACAGTCAACGGCGTCACCACCTACTACTCCGAGCTGCCCAGGGAAGGCGACACCGAGGTATGGGAGATTGTCAACCAGACGGCCGACGCCCATCCCATTCACCTCCACCTGGTGCAGTTCCAGCTGATCAACCGGCAGATGTACAACGTCAACACCTATACGGCAGCCTACAACGCTGCATACGGTCAAGGCCCTGTGCCGCTTCCGGCAGGATGTACCCCGGGTATCTTCTGTCCCGCCTATGGCCCGCCTCTGAGCTATGATCCGGCTTTGAATCTCCTGTCAGGCGGCAAGTATGGCGGCAATCCTGATGTCGGTCTTCTCGCCAAAAACAGAAAGCCCGTATACCTGCAGGGCCCGGTCATGCCCCCGGCGGCCAACGAAGCCGGGTGGAAGGATACCATCATTACATACCCTGGCCAGGTGACAAGAATTGCCGTGCGCTGGGCGCCTACCGACCTGCCGACGAATACGGCTGCTGCGGTTTTGTACTTCCCATTTGACCCAAGCGACTTCAACGGCCACGGATATGTCTGGCACTGCCACATCATCGATCATGAGGACAACGAGATGATGCGTCCGGACGTGGTGACGTTGAATCCTTTAGCACCTGCTCCCATCGGGAGGCCTTTACAAATGGGGATAGACTATTAATACATGCTGATCATTTTACAAAAGCCGCCCGAAAGGGCGGCTTTTTTTTACCCCGGAAGATTATAGTTCAGTCATCGGGGATTGGTGATGAGGGACGGTTCCGGAATTCCGTTGTATGGTGATGAGTGGTGATGAGGGACGGTTCCAGAATTCTGTTGTAATTTCTATGTGTTGCAAATGATTATTTTAAAAGGGGGCGTGAGCAGCGAAAAGGCAGACACGAAATGCGACGGAGGGCACAGGAGAAGCCGATGGTTGCCAGGATGGCGTAAAATAAGAACATTGAATGCCTGGCATTGAATTGTGAATGAAGAAATATGACCTTCTGTAGAACCCCTTGGGGACATGTGCTATATTTTTTTTCTTAACATCATGGCATAATGCTACTATATTATGTAGCAGGGCATAGGGTCTTGACCCTATTGAGAGAGCGGGTATCCCTCAGGAAAATCCATCGGTCATGGGAAAAATAAGAACCAAAACATGGTTGTCTGTGGGCTGGATCCTTCTCTTGTACGCTGCCCTTTCAGGATTCGCCAGGGAACCCTTTGTTCTCATCGACGATTTCGAAGCGGGCCTCACGCCCCGGTGGGAAAAGAAAATTTTCAAGGGAGAAACCCGGTATACCGCCATCAGGATGGATGGGAACGGCTGCCTCAAGGCAGAGAGCCATGCTTCGGCTTCCGGCCTTGTCTACAGGATTAAATACGACACAAGAGATTATCCGGTCCTGACCTGGCGGTGGAAGGTGGAAAACATCCTTCAAAAAGGGGATGAGAGAACCCGCCAGGGGGACGATTATGCGGCTCGGGTCTATGTGGTTTTCCCCCACTTCATCCCGGCCCTGACCAAGAGTATCAACTATATCTGGGCCAACAAACTCCCCAGGGGGGAGAGATGCCCCAACCCATACTATTCAAGAACCATGATGATCGCTGTGGAAAGCGGAGAAGAAAAGGTGGGGACGTGGGTTACGGAAAAAAGAAATGTCTTTGAGGATTACAGAACATGCTTTGGGGAAGATCCCTCCTCTGCAGGCGCCATCGCCATCATGACCGATACCGACAACACCGGAGAGTCAGCGGTGGCCTATTACGATGACATCAAACTCGAGACCCTCTCTCCTGCTGCACAACCATAACATCGTTTATGACTCATCGGGCGGGGCCATTCCTTTTTCCCGGAGTTCCTCGATGGCTTCATGATTCTTTTTCAGATGTGCAAGCCCCATGCCCATTAACACATAAGGGGCCTTGGTGAACTGGATCTCGCTGTACTCCACGATCTGGACATGATTGCCCCAGGGGTCCAGGAAGTCGAGAAACGTATCGGGCAGGATCTCGATATGGTTGGCCTTGAGCGCCTCCCTCACCGCCTCCTGGTCATCCACAACCAACCCGAAATGACGGGATACATCAGGGCCCTGATAACGCTTCTCTGCAAGAGCAATGAACTGGTCACCCATGTCGATGAAGGCCATCCCCTCATGCCGCCCCCTCAGGCTGAACTGAAATATTTTCCCATAGAAATTGAGTGCCTCATCCACATCGCCCACTTCGAGGGCGATATGATTCATTCCCATGATATGGGCTTTCTTCACCGTACTCTTTTTGCCTTGTTTCACTTTTTCTTTTGCAGTCTGCATACCCATTCACTCCTTTCCCTCATAGCCTGCTGATACCCAACATGGACCGGTCAGCAGAACGGCTCATTCCTCTATTAAATATCCTATTGGCCCTGCTGTCAAACGGGCGGATAAAGTTGGAGCCATCCGCATAAAAAAACCCATCTCACTTTTTATGAGATGGGTCGTTATGCCGGATAATTTGTAATCTAAGACCGGTACGGAATGGCATCGCAGGCTAAGCAGCCTTTGACTTTTTACCGGCGACTTCAATCTCGATCTTCTTGGGTTTGACCGCCTCCCTTGCCGGAGCAGTAATGGTCAGCAGACCATTGTCAAAGGAGGCATGGATTTTATCCGTTTCCACACCCTCAGGAAGGGTGATGGTCCGCTCGAACGCTCCATAGCGGATCTCACGGAGCATGTAATCTTCCTCTTTGACGTTCTTGTTCATCCTGGTTTCACCCTTCAGGCTGAGCCTGTTTTCCATGATAGAGATATGAATGTCCTTGGGATCGACGCCTGGGATGGATGCCTTCACCGTATAGAGATTATCTTTCATATAGCATTCAACGGCGGGATATTCCACCGGCTCGGTCACCAGGCCTCCGAAATCCCTGAACGATCTCCTGAAGAGGTCATCCATATCCTTTTGCAGCGAAACCAGATCTCTCAAAGGATTCCATCTTGTTAATGAAAGCATATCAATCACCTCCTTGTTCCATGACAGCCATTCCGTTCCCAGTCCGGGGAGATATCCCCGACTGATTAAAATATAATAACGGACGGTCTATCTGTCAAGAGGCGGGGCTATAACATACCTCAGATATCACCGGCCTTGGCGATCATCTTGTCGAATTTCTCCACGGTTAATGCCGGCGAGGTCGAAAACGAGATCCCGGTCAACCTGTTCAAACCGACCGAGGCCAGCATAGCCTCTTCCATGGTTGGGAAATTCACAATAAAGACAAGATCGTGTTCACCGAGCAGGGTATACATGGATTTAACATCCCCGCCATGCCTCCTGATCAGGGCCACGGCCTTTTCCGTCCGGTCCGGGCTGATCTGCTTCAATGACTCCATGGAGTATTGCCCAAACATGAAGAATAAAGACATCTGGATCCCTCCTTTCTCCAAAAAGCATTGCACAAACTTTTTAAGTCTGGACTATACATCCGGTCTCTCTCTTTGGCAAATCCGGGTTAGCGATTCTCCACTCGCATAACGGGTGTCATCAGGATGCCTCCCAGAGGGAGGCATTGACCCAAAACAGGCTACGTAGCCAGCCAAAACGCCATGCTATACCGCAACAGAAATCGTAACCAGTTTGTCATTGTCCGGCTTGACCGGACAATCCACCCTTCGACAGGCTCAGGGTGACAATTGTCATGATGAGCTTGTCGAACCATGGATTCCCCGATCGGGCCTGTCCTCCGACTTGATCGGGGGATCGGGGAATGACGGTGTTTTTGATTCATCACGAACCATATATTTGCTGTCCCATCTGATGTGCTATAAGCTTTTCCACAGTGTCCCCAAAATTTGAGTTATTGCGGCGCCGTCCTGCTTCACGTATAATAAAAAGAACCCTGCGGCAAAGAGGCCATCCTTCCAAAGGAGAATGATCGGAATGAAAAACCTGTGTTCCATGTTTCTTGTGACAGCGGTTTCTTTTATCCTTCCGGCATGTGCAGGACACCTGGACCGGAAGACGCAACTGCGGGAACTCATGGAATTGTCCGGCCTGCAGAAACAGGTAAACCAGGTCCCGGCACACGCCCTCTCTTTCCTCAAGGAAGAAGAGGAGAGGCTCCCTCCAGACCAATGCCTGCTGCTCAGCCGCGTATTCCATGAGACGTATGATGAAGAAAAACTTCTGCAAGGGGTTCAGGCAGGAATAGAGAAGAACTTCGATTCCGAGTTCTTTATAAAGACGCTCAAATGGATGCGCTCACCCCTGGCCCGGAGGATTACCAAACTCGAGGTGGAGTCCTCTTCACCGGAGGCGCTGAAACAGATGCAGGCCCTCGCCGAACAGCTCCTGACCAAACCCGCACCGGATCAGCGCATGAAACTCATCCGGCAACTGGATGCGGCCACCCATGGAACGGAAATGGCGACGGACATGGTCATCCTCAACGCATGGGGGATCGAGATCGGCCTGAATGCGCTTCTCTTAGAGGAGCGCAGGTCTGGACCGGAGACACTTCTGAGCCGGACGGCATTTGCACATCAGCAAATGATCAAAGAACAAAAGGAACTCATGCAGGTCAGCCTTCTTTATACCTATCAGACCCTGACCGATTCCGAACTCGAGCGCTATGCTGCCTTTGCAGAGTCTGACGCCGGGCAGTGGTATTACCGGACGATCCGCATAGCCTTCAAAGACGTGCTATCAGAGGCCGCCCTGAACATAGGCAAATGTGTGGAGAGGGGGCTGCACGGGCCTCCTTGACAAATTGAAAAAGTGAGTTATATTTAAGATGCGGTGCCTCGGTAGAGGACGATAAACCTAAAAAACTATGTATAAAAAGGGAGCCAGATTTAGATGCGGTGTGCAAGCCTCCACTCCCTTTCAGGAGGAAGCCTGAAGCGTCTATGAGGCGCCCACCTTTAACAAGTGTTTTTGGATTCTCCTAATCGGGGTACCGCAGCATCCTGATCCAAGTGAAAAAAAAGCCCCATGGATTGCATGGGGCTTTTTTCATGTGTGAAAATATTGATCTATAGGTAAAATATACTGGTTTTCTTAGGGTTTTTGATGCCATTTAATAAGGTTCTTCTCCCATATAGTGGGTAAAAAGGGTTCGAGGATTCCAGGGTTACGCTTCGCGTGCCCCGCTTTTCTCTATTTTTGTCGTTAGATCCCGGCATCTCCTTGAATCTATTCTTGCCGGGCCGGGACCGTCTGCGACGGCTACTACACTAACGTATCTTGGGGTCGCCCATTAAAGGGCTCGTCAAGTAAAAAGACACCTCTCCCGTGAAAAAGATTTTAGTTTTTTTCTGCTCGTGTATGGCTCCCGCATATGTGCGATACCGTTTTTTGTGAATTCGCGCCCGGTATTTCTTTTTTTTCGGTTTGGGATCAATATCAATGATCCGCACCAGTCACCCATCGGGATTAAGGCATTGTGCTTTAGGCAAGATGCTTAAAACACAGCCCTTGGACATTGGTCGTCCCCAGAAAACCTTCGGTACCATACCGTGTTCAACAGGTTTTATCACAAATCTCATGGTTATTAGCCAACCCCTTATGGACTCACGGTATGGGCGAACCAAAGAAAACGATCTCAGCACCATCGCGGCGGATACAGCAGCTGCCAATCAAGGATCATGGTTTTGCACCAACCCCAGTACCGGTTCACTGCTGTATCCAACTTTATGTTCGAAACAGTCTGTCTCGATCAAACGGGACCTGGTCCCGCATCACATAATAGGAGGCCCTGGCAATTTTGTTGCTTAAGGCCTTAATCGCGACGATCCGGTTCCGCTTGGCCTCCTTCCTCTGATAAAACTGCTTTGCTTCCGGACAATGCCTTATAGCAAAATGGGCTGCTTCGACATAGGCCCATGCCGGATATTTATTACCGTTCTTCCTGTTGTTCTCTCCCTTCTTCTTGCCATTGGAAAGCCGTTCGCTCTTGACACACCTGCAGTAGGATGAATAGTTCCCGACTTGGGCGAAACGGTGGATATCCCCAACTTCCAGCATGATGGTCAGTGCAAGGATTTTGCCGATTCCGGGAATGGACAGCAGCATCTCAAATTCGGTCCTCAGCCGGGTCTCTGCCATCACCGCTTTTTCGATCCCAACTATTTTTGTTTTCAGGAATTGAATCAAGGATATGTGGTTTTGAGCCATAAACGCCAGATGCTCGGATTCAAATATCTCCTTGGCTTCTTCTTCCTTGAGCTTTTTTATGTCATTACTTGGCATGCTTGTCCCAAGGTTTCTCGTGATCATGCTTTGAAGGCTTAGAATATGAGAGGTCCTCTGCCGGACAAACAGGAGCCTGCGTCGTAATAAATCCCGTATCGCTCGCTGCTCTTTAGGATAGATGTATCCTTCCGGCAATATCCCCAGACGGAACAGGTGAGCCAACCAAAAAGAGTCCCATTTATCGTCGGTATGCTTTAACCCTTCATACTGCTTAATTGCTGAAGGATTGGCCAGATGGACTTTGTAGCCATGTTCCTGAAGACCGTCCACAAGCCAGTACCAGTTATAGGTCGACTCAACCACGACACCCTGTAGATCCTTTTTCAACGGTTCCAGCATCATCAGGACATCACCCAGATCATTGGACAACCTTTTTCCTGAAAGTCGGTCATCCCTTTCATTAATCACGCCAATAAAATTGTTGCTTGAATGCAAATCGATTCCAGCGTATGCTTTCATCTGAGGCACCTCCTAAATTCAGATTAAATTTTGATACTATAGCAGTTTCTGCTATAGAAAGGGAGGTGTCTCTTTTTCCCTGAAATAATTTTACTTGAAATATACGATAGAGCCCTTTATATGATTATCAAGGATTCCAGGGTTCAAGGGGTCAAGTGAAATACTGATACCGGTAAACCGAGTACAAGAACGCAAGCAAAATTTCCAGAGAAAAACACTGGAACCCTTGAACCCTATGACCCTCGGCCCCTTATGTTTTTAGCACTTCACTTGACCCCTGGAATCCTTGACCCCTTGACCCCTGATGTTTTCACCCACGCTTTTGGAGATGAACCTCATTTAATGATCTTTTATCGATTTGCATTTCCCATGGAATGGGGCTACAGTACCGGACGTCAATGGAAGGGAATGCTGAGCATGAATTACACCCATCTTTTTCAGCCTGGCAGGATCGGTTCCCTGAGTCTCAAGAACCGGATCCTCATGCCGCTTTATCCCACCAAGTACGCAACGGAGAGCCGGGTGAACGAACGGATGATCGCCTTTTACAAGGCGCGGGCCAAAGGCGGCGCGGCCCTGATCGTGCTCGACTGCCCGTGCCTCGACTACCCGGCAGCGTACAAAGGGAAAAATGAACTCCGCATGGATGAGCCTTCATTTGTTGAGGGGATCCGGAGCCTTCTCAAAGAGATCCGGCCATACGGTACCCGAGCCTTCATGCACCTGAGCTACCCGCACGAACAGGTTTTTAATGATAAGGTCTCGGGCGCCGAACCCAAGGGGAACCTATGGGTCCGGCCGTGCATCAACTTTGTGAATACGGAAGAGATATACGGGATCATGGATAGAATGGCGGAAGGTGCGGCAAAGGCCCGGGAGATCGGATACGACGGCGTGGATCTCCAGGCGAGCTACGGCGATTTTATTGCCCAACTCCTCTCTCCGCTCACCAACCAGAGAAACGACGAATTCGGAGGGACCCTTGAGAACCGAGCACGTTTTCTCACCGGTCTGATCAGAAAAATCAAGCAAAACGCCGGCTCCGATTTTCCGGTCATGGTTAAACTGGTCTGCAACGAGTTTACTGCAGGCGGACTGACCCTAAATGATGGCCGGCAGATCGCTCGTATGGCCGAGGCCTCAGGGGCCGATTTGATCGTGGCCAGCGGCGGCAACAAGAAGACAAAATATAAGACCATCCCGCCGCACTCCTCACCCCCTGCACCGCTTTTGGATTTGGCTGCGGGAATCAAGGAGGAAGTCCTGATTCCGGTCGCAGCCATCGGCAAGATCAACACGCCGGATCTGGCCGATCGGATCCTGATGGAGGGAAAAGCGGATTTTGTCGGCATGGTCCGGGCCCTGCTGGCCGATCCTTTCCTCCCTGAGAAGGCCCAGTCGGGAAACACGGAGGAGATCCGGTTCTGCATCTACTGTCTCGAAGACTGCGCCCAGGACGGGGTCCCGGGACTTGGACGGAGCTGCACCGTCAACCCCTTTGCCGGACAGGAGGCAGCCCTGGTCATGACCCCTCCGCCCATGAAAAAGAAGGTGGTCATCGTGGGGGGCGGTCCGGCAGGCATGCAGGCTGCGATCCTCTGTGCTGAAAGAGGGCACAGGGTTATCCTCTTTGAAAAAGAAAAGGAACTGGGCGGGCAGTTTCTCTATGCAGACCGTGCCCCGTTCAAAGAAGAGAATGCGAAACTCCTGAAATATCTCAATACCATGATCAGAAAATACAGGATAACGGTTCATCTGGAGACCCAGGCGGGGGTTGATGAGGTCCTCTCCGGATCGCCGGATGCCGTGATCCTGGCTACAGGATCGAGACCCAGGATCCCTGATATCCCAAAAATCAATTTCCCCTTTGTTTACGATTACCGGGAATATTACAAGGAAAACCCGTACGTGGGAAAACGCGTGGCCATCATCGGGGGCGGCGATATCGGTTGTGAGACCGCGGACAGGATCACCACCCCAGGCCGGGAGGTGACCGTGGTGGAAATGCAGGAGACCCTCCTTCCCGCCATGAAGGATATCCCGAGGGAGGACCTCCTGACCCGCCTCAAGGAAAAACAGGTCACCATCCTCACCGGATTTGAGGCCGTATGCGTGGAGTGCGGGCTCCTCCAGGTCCGGGACAAGGAAGGAAAGCTCTCTCCGGTCAGGGCCGATACCATCATCATCGCTGCCGGGGCCGTTTCAGATGCCCCTCTGCTCCATCCCCTTCGGGAGAAGATCCCGGATGTTTATGTCATCGGCGAGGCCGTGAGGCCAGGCAATGCCGGGAATGCCCTCAGGAGCGCGGCAAGCCTCGCTGTTAGATTATAATGCAGGATTTCCATCCCTCATATCGTGAATCCGGCGATAGGCGATGCAAAGCCCCTTGAGAGTCAAATTCATGTCCACCGCATCGAACTTAGGGTAGACATTCGCCATCAGGGCGGCATACCCCCCCGTGGCAATGATCCGTGGATGCCCCGTCATGGTTTGCTCGATTCTCTTCACCATCCCCTCGACAAGGCTTGCAAATCCGTAGAGAAGACCGGACTGAATGCTCTCTACCGTACTGCCCCCCACAGGGGACGGGGGAAGAACCAGATCCACGGACTGGAGTTTCGCCGCCTTCTCAAAGAGGGCCTTCATGGAGATCCCGATGCCGGGCGAGATGGCCCCGCCCACATATTCCCCTTTCTCATTGATCACATCGAAGGTGATGGCCGTTCCGAAATCCACGATGATCAATGGAGGAGAGTGTTCTTCAAGTGCGGCCACGGCATTGACCACCCGGTCGGCGCCTACGTCCCCGGGCCGCTGGTACCGGACCGGGAGCCCTGGAAGGTTTTCCGCCGTCACAAAGAGAGGCCTCAGATTGAAATAGGATTGCGCCATATCTCTCACGACGCCGTCCAATGAAGGAACCACGCTGGCCACAGCCATCCCGGTCAATCCCTGATCCCGGCCGATCTCCTTGCTGCAGAGGTCACGGATCAGGGCCCCGTACTCGTCGGCGGTTCCATCCGGAATGGTTCGAATCCTCCAGTCCCGGATCAGATCCGTTCCGGAAAAAAGTCCCAGCACCGTCTGGGTATTCCCGATATCCATGGCTAAAAGCATAGGATTTCTCCGAAGTGAAAAATTCTTACCTGCCCTTCTCCATTACGGTCACATCCCCGGAGACCACCTCTTCTATCGTGCCATCCTCCCTGCGTATCCTGAGGCGCCCCTGTTCGCCGATCTCCAGGGCCAATCCTTGTATCTCCCTTTGGGGCATGCCCACACGCACCTGACGGCCGATGGTCATGGACAATGCAGTCCAACGTTCCCGAAAGGGGATGAAACCGTGCTTGCAAAAAACGGCGTAATCTCTCTCCAGGCCTTGGAGAAACCTCCGGAACAGGGCCACCCGGCTGAACGTTCGGCCCGCCTCCAGGAACAGGGATGTGGCGGTCTCCTGCAAATCAGCGGGGATGTCGTCCCTGGTCATATTCACGTTGATGCCGGCCCCCAGGACCACGTAATTAACCTGATCCATGTCCGCTGACATCTCGGTCAGTATCCCGCCGGCTTTTTTCTCACCGATCCAGAGATCATTGGGCCATCGGATCCTCACGGGGAGTCCGGTCTCTTTGATCAATGATTCGCAGAGGGAAGCCGCCGACACCAGGGTGATCTGAGGGATCCAGGCGGGGGGGACGTCCGGTTTGAGTATCATTGAAAAATAGAGATTGCACTTGGGCGGGGAGACCCATGACCGGCCGAGCCTCCCCTTGCCTCGGCTCTGCGCATCCGCCACAATGAGGGTCCCCTCGGATGCGCCTTGCCTCGCCATGTCTCTGGCGATTGTCTGAGTGGATTCGGTGCGCTCCAGATAGTGAATCTTTCCGGTGAATGTTCCGGCCTTCAGTCCATACCGGATCTCTTCAGGAAGCAGGAGATCCGGAGCAGAGATAAACCGGTAGCCTGAAGAAGGCGAGGATGCGATCTCATAACCCATTTCCCGAAGCCGGTTCACCCGTTTCCAGACGGCGGTCCTGGATACCCCAAGGGCCCGGCTCAGGAGGGCGCCGGAGACCACCCTGCCGGCCTCCTTGCGCAGCAGGCTCAGCAAATTTTCCATTGCTTTTATCTCCTGATTCCCTTCAACTGTTCCTGCAAATTTGGTTCCTTTCCCATTTAGTGGGTAAAAAAGGGTTCGAGGGTTCCAGGGGTCAAGGGGTCAAGTGAAATACTGCAAGACAAGCAAAATCTCCAGAGAAAAACACTGGAACCCTTGACCCCTTGACCCCTCATGTTTTCACTCATTCTTTTTGAGAGGATCTGAATTTTATTTCCAGCGAGATATCCACGGCACGAACCGAATGGGTCAGCGCCCCCACCGAAATCCGATCCACGCCGGTCATGGCCGTTTCACGGACATTCTCCAGACGGATGTTTCCGGAGGCCTCGACCTCGGCCCTCTTTCGGATCAGTTCGACCGCGGCCTGCATCATCGGGATGTCCATGTTGTCGAGCATGATCACATCCGCCTGAACCTCGACGGCCTCCCGGGCCTCCTGGAGGTCGGTCACCTCCACCTCGACCGGTCGGATCCCGGGGAACCGTTCACGGACACGCATGACCGCGGCGGCAATCCCTCCGGCCACGGCGATGTGGTTGTCCTTGATGAGCACGGCGTCATAGAGGCCCATGCGATGGTTGGTCCCTCCCCCCATCCTGACGGCATATTTTTCCAGGAGCCGGAGTCCAGGAAGGGTCTTCCTTGTATCCATGATCTTAACCGGAAGACCCGAGATCTGCTTCACAAAGGCGGAGGTGATCGTGGCCACGCCGGAGAGGTGCTGCAAAAAATTCAGGGCCACACGCTCCGCCTTCAGGATCGCGGCCGCATCGCCGCTGATCCCGGCGATCTTTTCTCCTTTGCGCACCGGTTCGCCGTCGGAGAACCGTGAGACAAAAGTCAGGCTTGAATCTATATACAGGAAGACCTCCCTGGCCGCCTCGATCCCGGCGAGAACCAGATCCTCGCAGGATAGGATCTCGGCCGAGGCGGTCATCCCTTGATGCACGACCGCGTCCGTGGTCATATCCATCCGGCCCAGATCCTCTTCCACACTCTCTCGAATGAGCTTTTTGACCTTGGTATCCGTAAACATGATCGGCTGGTCTTTCATATATGACGGCATAGTAAAAAGTCCGTCTGCTGCGTTCCGCTTCATCCTTCGTCATTGCAGCGTACCTCTTAGTACGCCTCATTCCTCAGGACTCGCGCGCCTTGCATCCGAAGCTTTTTGCTATGCCGTCCATCCTTGGGACTTTTTACGAGTCCATCATATGTGTCTCAGTCAGGAAGTGAGGGCGGAAAGCCCCGCCTGGATTTTTTTCTCCTTGGCGTGGAGTTCCTCTCCCCTTTTCCGTTCCTTCTCCACGACCTCTGCAGGGGCTTTTTCCATGAAAGAATCGTTGGCCAGTTTTTTATTGACCGAAGAGAGCTCGTCCTGGACCTTTTTGAGGTTCTTCATCAGCCGGGCGCGCTCCTCATCCAGATCTATCACCCCTTTGAGCGGGACAAAAACCTCCATCCGGTCGCTCACCGACGTGGCGGAGGATGGCGGTCGTACCAGATCCTGCCCGATCTCTATGGTATCGCACCGGCTCATGAAAAGCAGATAGATCAGATGCCGGCGCAAAACCTCTCCAGCCTTCGAATCCCTCAACCGGATCAGGGCATGCAAACCCTTTCCCGGCGAAATATTCATCTCCCCGCGGACGTTTCGGATCAAGTTGATCGCCTCCATGATCATGGACATCTCATCCTCCGAGGCCTGATCATTCCGACCGGGGTCAAACTTCGGGTAGGAAGTGATCATGATACTCACGCCGTGCCGGGGAAGGTGCTGATAGATCTCCTCGGTGAGAAAAGGCATGAAGGGGTGAAGGAGCCGAAGGCTTTCATCCATGACCTTTTGAAGCATGTTTTGGGCCGTCAGTTTCTTTGCAGGGTCTTTCCCATACAACCGTTCCTTGATCAGCTCCAGGTACCAGTCGCACAGCTCATGCCAGAAGAACTGATACAGGGAGGACGCCGCTTCATTAAACTGGTATGCATTTAGGGCATCCAGGACTTCTTTGGCGGTCCGGTTGAGCCGACTCAGGATCCATCGGTCCGAGAGTTCGAGCGGAGCGGCTTCGGTCTTCTCGGGGATTTCCTTGAGATGCATCAGGGCAAACCGGGCGGCGTTCCAGATCTTGTTGGTGAAATTCCTGTACCCCTGGATCCGCTCCTCGGAGAGCCGGATATCCCGCCCCTGGGCGGCGAAGGCCGCAAGCGTGAAACGGAAGGCATCGGTCCCGTACTGGGCGATCATGGTCAGGGGATCGATCACGTTCCCCTTGGATTTGGACATCTTCTGCCCCTCTGCATCGCGGACCAGCGCATGGATATAGACCTCTCGGAATGGGACCTCTCCCATGAACTTCAGGCCCATCATCAGCATGCGGGCAACCCAGAAAAAGATGATATCGAACCCGGTAATCAGGACAGAGGTCGGATAATAATGTTCAAGCTCAGGGGTCCGGTCGGGCCAGCCGAGGGTGGAGAAGGGCCAGAGGGCCGAGGAGAACCAGGTATCCAGGACGTCGGTCTCCTGCTCGATTTTCCTGCTTCCGCAATGCGCGCACCGGTCCGGGTCCTCTCTGCTGACGGTGATCCCCGAACATTCCCCGCAGTACCACGCCGGGATCCGGTGCCCCCACCAGATCTGCCGTGAGATACACCAGTCCCGGATGTTGCGCATCCATTCGAAATATGTCTTCTCCCACCCCTGCGGGATGAACCGGGTCTTCCCCTGCTCCACCGCAAGGATGGCAGGCTCGGCCAGATCCTTCATCCGGACAAACCATTGCAGCGAAAGCATCGGCTCCACCACGGTCTTGCACCGATAGCAGCGCCCGATGGCGTGACGGTATTCCTCGATCTTTTCTATCAGCCCAAGGTCCGTAAGGTCCTTGAGCAGGCGGGCCCTGCATTCAGACCGGTCAAGACCGGCGTACGGCCCTGCCTCCTCATTCATCCTGGCATCCTTGTCCATGACGCTGATCTGTTCGAGTCCGTGGCGTCGTCCCACCTCGAAGTCGTTGGGATCATGCCCCGGAGTGATCTTGACCACGCCGGTCCCGAAGGCCCTGTCCACATACGGATCAGCGATGACCGGCAGTTCACGCCCGATCACAGGGAGGATGCCCTTTCTGCCGACATATTCCCTGTAGCGGTCGTCCTCCGGATTCACGGCCAGGGCCGTATCCCCCAGCAGGGTCTCGGGCCGTGTGGTGGCCACAACCAGGACCTCCTCAGAGCCGGCTATAGGATAGCGGATGTAATAAAGCTTCCCGGCCAGTTCTTCATGCTCCACCTCCAGGTCGGAGAGGGCCGTATGACACCGAGGGCACCAGTTGATGATATAGTTGTCCCGATAGATCAGCTTCTCTTCGTACAGACGGACAAAAACCTCCCGGACAGCACGGGAAAGCCCCTGGTCCATGGTAAACCGTTCCCGTTCCCAGTCACAGGAGGCGCCGAGCCGTTTGAGCTGATTGATGATCACCCCGCCGTACTCCTCGCGCCACTGCCAGACCCGGTCCACAAAGGCGTCCCTCCCCAGATCGTGGCGGGTCTTCCCTTCCCTCCCGAGATCGCGCTCCACCACGTTCTGCGTGGCGATCCCGGCATGATCGGTCCCCGGCATCCATAGGGTATTGTACCCCTGCATCCGCTTCCACCGGACCAGGATATCCTGAAGGGTATTGTTCAGGGCATGACCCATATGAAGGGAGCCGGTGATGTTGGGAGGCGGAATAACAATCGAGAAGAAGGGGCGTTTCGGATCCAAACCGCCGCGAAAAAAACCTTTCTCGACCCAAAAGTTGTACCATTTTTCCTCGGTGATCTTCGGATCATATACCTTATCCATTTCCTGAAGTATCCTGTGGTTTTTTTCCCCTGACACAGATCTTATCCTTATCTATCCATGCTATTTCAGATTCTTTTTCTTCAAAAGGTTTTTCAAATAAGTGACGGTACTATACCTGTATGACAAGATGGTGTCAAGGTTTACGAAAACCTGCCAAGGGCGTTGTCCGCTCACGGTCCGGCCGGTTCCGGCATGATGCGAAAAGTCAAAAAAAAATAACAAAAAAGCTTGACAAAGCCCTTGATTTTAGATAGAAGATGGCGAAAACATCTGAGGAGAGGCATAAACATGGATCGAGATCATCGCATTAAGGTCCTTGCTGAACATCTGATATGGGCCATCAACCAGGCCTATATTGATAATGACTTGATCCAGGAGGCGCTCAACCAGATCGAGGAAGAAGGATATAAGGTGGACATCCTCCTCGCCGCCTTCACTCGTTTTGACAGATCGGATACCACTGAAGAAGAAGCCTCCTCCGAACAGCCCGCACCCTCATTCCAGAATATCGAAGAGATCGAGGACGACGAGGACAAGGAAGCGGATGAAGATCCTCCTCTCTCCTCCGATATCAATGAATTCGACCGCACCTTCCTGAAGTTGATCAAGGTTGGATATTCCATCGAAGAACAAACTTAAGAACCCCCCTCACTGAAAAAGCGATCCCTCAGCCGGACTTCCGCATCGGTCCCCGAAACAGCCCGTTTCAGCCTCCGGCATGACTCGCATGCACCGCACATCTTTTCACCGCCGTGGTAACAGCTCCAGATCTCTTCAAAGGGAACATGGTATTTGAGCCCGGCCAGAACGACCTCTGTTTTATCCATCTCCGGCGTATAACTGATGACTCGAACCTGATTGAGGGTGGAATAGGCAAGGGATGCATTGACCGCATTTAGAAAGGCCTTTGAATTGTCGGGGAAGGTCTCCGCTTCCTCCCGGTTGAACCCCGTCACCATCAGAGAGGCGCCCAGGGATTCGGCAACGGCCGCGGCGATATTGATGAAAACCCCGTTCCGGTTTGCGACCCAGACGGAGCGGGCGGTCTCCTTGGTTCTTTCCGCGTCGGACAGATCCTCCCTGCTCAAGCGAGGAACCTCCCCTCTTCCCCGAATCAGAGAAGAAGAAGCGATCTCCTGCATCCAGGGAAGTGAAATCACGCGGTGCGGGAGGGAGAACTGTGCGCAAACCCTTTGGCAGGCCGTGATCTCTCGGGCGGATGAGCGCTGACCGTAATCAAAGGTCAGGCAGGAAAGGACCGTCCCTTTTTCACGGGCCATCACGAGATTCACCACCGAATCCAGGCCGCCGGAGAGGAGGATGATCTGAGAGGAAGCAGCCAACTCATGGCTCCGGAATATAGGTCGCGCAGGCATCGTCCGACTCCCAGACGGTCACCCGGGCAACCTGCACACGCTTACTGTCCAAATGTTCGGAGAGACGTTCAAAAATCCACCGGGCGATGACTTCGGAGGAGGGGTTTTCGGTTTGAAACATGGGAAGATCATTCAAATGAAGATGATCCAACTCATTCAGAATATCGTTAAGCGCATGCTTGATATCCTTGAAATCCATGCCCAGACCGATCTCATTTAAGTCCGCTGCCGTAACGGTCGCCTCTACCTTCCAGTTGTGGCCGTGCAGGTTCTCGCATTTGCCTTTATAGTTTCTCAACTGATGGGCGGCCGAGAACCGTCCGGTTACCGTCAGCTCGTACACATGAATCTCCTTTTGATTTTATCCCAGGACACTAAGTGGTCCTGTTCGTAAATATGGTGACGCACCGAGAGAGCCGTAGGGCGGTTTCATCAAGGCGCGCGACTGAGGCGTGCCCTCTGTGGTACGTCGCAAGGAGCGGAACTTTGATCCGACAGCCCTACGGCGCTCGAATGCCACCGTATTTACGAATAGGGCCACTAAGACAGCACGAGTCATCAACCTCCGGCAAAACCGGAGGCTTGACGTTTGCCGGCCCCTCAAAGGGGCCTATTCGCAAACGGTTAAAAACACCCTCCCTTAACCCCTCCTCTCCTCCCCTTACTACAAGGGGAGGTTCCCCCTCTTATTCTAAGAGGGGGCAAGGGGGAGTTAGGGGTAAAGCATTTCGGTTATTAAGGTTCTCATAATAGAAACGACATCATATGGAAAATCCCTCCCAACCTCCCTTTGTCAAAGGGAGGAATCTCCCCCTCTTTGGAAAAGAGTGGCAAGGGGAGATTTCATGAACCATGTCTATTCTATTTCGAGACTATTAATAACTGCATACTCCCGGAATGGCCAAACTCTAAGGGTCCCCCGGCAGAGCCGGGGGGGCGCCTAAATGCAATTACGACCAGACCTCGGCCTTCCGCGTCCAATCGCTCCTGGGATATTTTTCTTTCAATGCCGTGAATGTCTCCTTGAGATGCGACGGATCGTGCGTGGCCATATAGTTGCATACACCCGAGAAATAGAGTGCCTCGGGCGCAGCCGCTGTCTCCGGATAGGCCTGAATGACCTGTTTGTACGCCTGAAGGGCCTCGTTATAACGCTTCAGGTCATATTCCATCTTGGCAAGCCCCAGCCTCATCTCGCTCAGGAAGGTTTCCGGCGAGAGATAACCCGTGGTACGGTGATGCTCTTTCTGATTCTGATCATAAATAATAATCGTGGGTGTCCACTGGGCATTGAATTCATTAAATCTTTTCTGATCCCTGGCGCTGTCGAACTTGAGCGGGATAAAATTGGCATTCACAAAATCAACCACATCCTGACTTGGGTACGTAACTGCACCCATCTTCTGACACCCGCTTCAACCCGGGTTGAAAAAATCAATCAGAAGCGGTTTGTTTTCCTTCCTGCTTGTCTTCAGGGCCTCTTTCAGATCGGTTTTCCAGATAATCTGATTCTCCATCATCATCCCTCCTTATCTATTTATTATTCCGTATCATGTCGAACTTTACCCCGCTCCCCCCTGATTTGTCAAATGACCCGAATCCCGATATAGAAATTCTAAAATTGTTCCTTCTCCCTTGATGGGAGAGGGGCAGGGTGAGGGTGAATCGTTTTTACCCTTAAGGTTACCCCTCCCCCACGCCCCCTCCTCTATGAGCAGTTGGACCCGAGCCATAGGCCGCAAGGGGATGGGGATTTACCGGAAGAGCTATTTTCTATCTCTGTTGTTGGGAATGAGGGGACCCTATCCGTCCCCGTGTGATGATTCACTCAGCAATTCCCCGAGCCGCAAGGCATTCTTGAACGCAGAGGCCCCATGGCAGTTGTTGAACATGACGAATGTCTGCCTGGCCCGTTTGGAGGCATTCCGGATCTCGGGGATGAAGCTCCTCAACTCATCATCGGAATAAAAGTAATCGTATTTAAGAGACGTTTCGATCCCTTTCTTCAGCCAGTTTCCTTTGTTCCTCCCATGCAGTCTGAAGTAAGCGAGTTCCGAGGTTACCTCTGGAAGAAATGGGATCGTGGCCAGTGAGCCGTATTGAGGCTCATCCGCTGAGATATAAGTGATTCCGTGCTCCTGCAGGAAACGGAACATGGTTTCAGCCTTCCCCGGCGCAAGCCAGCTTCCGTGCCGGAACTCCACGGCCAGCCGGAGCCCCTTGACCATTTCCTTACAGGTCAAAATGTACTCGAAACTCTCAGAGGTGTGCCGAAACCAGGGCGGGTACTGAAACACGATCAGGCCGAGTTTCCCTGACTCGATCAGGGGGGTCAAGGTCTCTATGAATTTCCAGGCGACGATCCTCAGAAGGTCCGGCTCCTTGATGTAGATGTATTGCTTGTTCTTTTCCTGTGCAGGGAGCAGATCCGCCAGATCTCCGGGGAGGTTCTTGGGATCAATGCCATGCCCGGTAAGCGCGCCATAGGCCTTGATATGGAACAGAAAATTTTCCGGGGTGCGTTCCGCCCAGAGTTGGACGTTCTTCACTGAAGGGATCGCATAGTAGCTGGAATCCACTTCCACGGTATTGAACTTACCGGCGTAGTACCGGAGCCGTTCTTCAGCCGAACGGGCCTCACCGGGATAAAACCCGCCGCTCTGTATCATGCTCTTCTCCGTCCACGAACAGGTCCCGATCCGGATCATCTTATTCCCATTTCATAACTTTGCTTTCTCATTCAAATTCAAGTTGTTTCTGTGACTGCAGGTCATAGACCAAACTGTCTCCTTGTTTCCGTGCCAAGGTACTGAGATGATGCTCCATCAGTTTACCAGATGCAACGATATGGAACAGCGGATGCTTGCGTGAACCCGGCAGTGACCGAACATCCACAAGATATTGGATGCCGAATTCATTGAGAAGCGCAAGAAAATCCTCAAGAGACCAGTTCCCATGACCTATCGTATAGATCAAAACATCCGCGGCCGGCAATACAGGATTGGGGGTCAAAATGCTCAATGATCGGGTCATCGTGATGAATCTTATAACGCGAACAGGATCAATGTGTCAACCGCAGTTTCTTTCTACCATGAGAGCTCTTAAATAAAAAACCGCCGATAGAACAGCCTGATCTATCGGCGGTTCCGAGATATCAAATATCCCGGAGACTTTGGATGGTTTTTACCTGGGTCTGCCCTTCTCAAACGTTCCATCTCCCCCACGTGGGGTGAGGGTGAGGTGGTAGAGTATTTCTGGACACTTTCTTAAGAGTGTATTATTAATAACTCAGGAGGTGTCCCATGAGCAAGCAAAGAAGACGTAAGCATTCAAAAGAATTCAAAAAAGAAGCAGTAAAGCTGGTAACGGAACAAGGGTATCAAGTATCTGAGGCCGCCCGGAATTTGGGAATACATCCCAACGTTCTGGGACGCTGGAAGCAGGAATTAGGGGTGAAACAAGGAGATGACGC
>Ga0210021_1001497_pt1 | contig 22452 bp, 20 predicted proteins | sample CryGeymeta201517_FD_183981 | JGI IMG/M metagenome (GOLD analysis project Ga0210021, IMG submission 183981) | Groundwater microbial communities from Crystal Geyser aquifers in Utah, USA - Crystal Geyser metaG 2015-17 (SPAdes) (version 2) | ecosystem: Environmental > Aquatic > Deep subsurface >... | reverse complement strand
TATTAGCTTAAAAAGTAAGATTGGCGAAGGTTCAACATTTAGTTTCATCCTGCCTTTTGGAAAAACAGCTACAAAATCAGAAGAAGAAATAGAAGTACTAAAACTGGATTCAGAAATTAAAACCCTACGGGTATTAGTAGCCGAAGATGTTGCTTTAAATCAATTATTAATCAAAATTATTTTAAGTGATTTTGGATTTGAACACGAAATAGTAAGCAACGGAAAAATTGCTATAGAAAAATTACAAACCAATACCTACGATATTATTTTGATGGACTTACACATGCCTGAAATGAATGGGTTTCAGACCACAGAATACATACGCAAAACAATGAAATCTCAAATTCCAATCATTGCTTTAACAGCAGATGTAACCACAGCAGATATTTCCAAATGCAAAGAATTTGGAATGGATGATTATATTTCAAAACCTATTAACGAAAACTTATTATACAGTAAATTAGTGGTGTTAGCAAGAAAACAAAATTAAAACCTGTAAGAAACAAAGCCGGAGACCGATAGTTCAGCCAGATAAACTGGCGAAGTACAACTCTCACACCAAAAATGGGTGTACGACAAATTTCCCTTTTACTATTTTTCATCAGTTAAATAGGAACAGCGAGGCTTTTAACTTTTTCTTTTTGCCTTCGTTAGCGTCATTGCGAAGCCCAAGCGTTTGGATTGAGCGTTGGAGCTGTAGCAATCTGTCCTTCGATTAAACAGATTATCAACTCTTTTTTATTGTAAATTAAGGAATTGATGCTACTTCCCCGAGAAATCGGGGCAGGCTGTGGTGCTTCGGTCGTACCTCCCTCGCAATGAACGACTACTAACGAAATTTATCAAAGGTCGCATCCTTACTTAATTCTTATAATGTTCCAATACTTTCATTTACTGAAAGGGAAATTTGTCGTACGTCCCCAAAAAATCTATTACTTCGTTTACTGCTATTTTTTACCTACTTTTGATGAATTATTGAAGGTTTAGATTTGCTACTACTTCCTAAATTGAATAGATGTAATGATGGCAGAAACAATAACAAAACAACTTAACTAATTCATGAAAAATAAACAAGATAATCCGAAGGTTCTTAAAGATAAATACATACCGACAACAGAGTTTTATAGCCAAATAATTGACAGTTTACAGGATTATTCAATTTTTACTTTAGATAAAGAATTCAAAATAAATAGTTGGAGTTTTGGCTCAACAAAAATATTTGGGTACGAAACAGAAGAAGTTATAGGAGAACCGTTCGATATCATTTTTACAGAAGAAGATTTAAAAAATGGTGTTCCAAAAAAAGAGATAAAAACAGCTTTAAAAGAAGGCAGAGCAACCGACAACAGATGGCACATTGCAAAAGACAAGAGCCTGTTTTATGCTTATGGAATTGTTTTTCCGCTCATCGGAAAGGAAGGAGAGATGTTGGGCTATGTTAAAATTTTACGGGATTTAACAGACAGGAAACAATCGGAGGATGCTATAAAAAAATATGTGAGAGAATTGGAAGATTTGAATACGCATAAAGAGAGTGTTATGGCAATACTTTCACATGATTTGAGAAGTCCACTGTCGTCAATTATAGGGACAGCAAAATATTTGAAGGAAAATTTTCATAAAATGAAACCTGATGCTGTTCAGGAAATGCTTGACTTACTTTATAAATCATCAACAGATGAATTGAATATGTTAGATTATTTGGTTGAATGGGCAAGAATAAAATACGCTTCAGATGTATTTTCTCCAACACAACTAAAACTAACCGAATATATTGATAAAGTATTTGAAACATTGAAAGAGAACGCTTCAATAAACACAATAAGTCTTCATCATGAAATTGATGTGGATGCTTCTGTATTTGCAGACGGAAAAATGTTAATCTGCATCATTCAAAACATCCTTTCTAATGCAATAAAACATACCGGAAAAGGTGGGGAAATAACAGTTTCTGCCAAAAGCAAAGATGACAAAATTATTATTCAGGTTAAGGACACTGGAATTGGAATGTCGAAAGAAATAATTGAAAAATTATTTACACCACAAATGAAAACGCTTTCAGAAACAAGAAAAAAAGATAAAGGGGCTGGAATTGGATTGCTATTGGTAAAAGGATTGTTAGAAAAAAATGGTGGTGAAATATGGGTTGAAAGTATGGAAGGTAAAGGTTCCTCTTTTTATTTTACATTACCCATTGACAAACCGTCATATAAAATAGGCAGCTCAGACGAAATTATGTTTGATGAAAGTGCATAAAATACTCAACAAGCTGAATAGCAAATGCTATTTTGCAACCTCTAAGAAAATAAAGCAAAGTAACTACTCCCCTTTTCGCTTCAATTCGTACATATCTTTTCTTCTATCTCTGAGGTTTTTAACTGATCCGAATTGATTTAATTCTCTCAATAAATCAATATCCACATCGGCAATCAATATCATTTCAGTATTTGGTGTTGCTTCTGCTTTAATACCATTTGTAGGAAAAGCAAAATCGCAGGGTGTAAACACCATGGATTGAGCAAACTGAATATCCATATTGTGTACGTTAGGCAAGTTACCAACGCTTCCTGCAATGGCAACATAACACTCGTTTTCTATTGCTCTAGCTTGAGCACAATATCGTACCCTGGAGTAACCATTTTGTGTATCTGTTAAAAATGGTACAAACAAAATATCCATACCATCATCAGCAAGCAACCTGCTTAATTCAGGAAACTCAGAATCGTAGCAAATCAGTATTCCAATTTTACCACAATCAGTGTCAAATGCTTTAATTTCACTACCACCTTGCAAGCCCCACACTTTATCTTCATTGGGAGTTATATGTATTTTTTCATATCTTTCAATGGTACCATCACGTTTACACAAATAACCTACATTGTATAAAAGATCATCTTTAATTTCAGGCATACTACCTGTAATGATGTTGATGTTATAAGAAATAGACAATTCAGAAAATTTATGGACAATTTCATTGGTAAATTTTGCCAATTCTCTGATAGATTCTGCTTCCGAAAGATGATTATTTCCAGCCATCAACGGAGCATTAAAAAATTCAGGAAACAATGCAAAATCTGAACGATATCCTGAAACAGTATCTACAAAATATTCTGCTTGTTGCATTAATTCTTCCAAATTTTTATACGGTCGCATTTGCCATTGAATCAACCCCAATCGAACAATTTTTTTCTTTGTAGCTGCTTTTTTACTAGGTTTTTCATAATAAATATTATCCCACTCCATCAGCACGGCAAACTCATTAGATGCTTGGTCTCCTTCTAAATAACCTTTCATTATTTTTGTTGGATGGAAATCATTTGATATCTGAAAATTCAACACAGGGTCGTCTATTTCTTTTCTTTTAACTTTTTCAATATATTCCTTTGGTGTCAACTCATTGGAATATGTATGATAATTTGGAATTCTTCCTCCAAATGCAATTCCTCTTAAATTTAGTTTCTCACAAAGTTCTTTTCTGTAGTCATACAATCTTCTTCCTAATCGTAAACCTCTGTATGCTGGTTTTATAAACACATCAATTCCATAAAGCACATCGCCATCATTAGTGTGTGTACTGAAGGAGTAATTATGTGTAATGTCTTTATAGGTATGATTTTCTGTATATATATCGTAATCTACAATTAATGATAATGCACAACCTGCAATAAGTCCATTGATTTTTATAACTACCTGCCCTTCAGGAAATTTATTTATTAATGATTGTATTTGAACTTTTTCCCAATAAGCATCTGGCATAGATTTATAAGCCAGTATCATTGCCGCTTTCAACTCTTGATAATCTTCAATAGTTAGAAATTTTAATTCTATGTTTTCGATTTCTTGTTTATTCATTTTTGCTTAAGTTAGTAGCAATATATTTTTTTGTGAAATTACTAAAAAGGAGATTAATTATTGAGTTCAGTCAAAAAAGTCATCTCTTTGCCACTAAGACACCAAGACTCAAGCTACCACAAAGTTTAAAATATTGCAATTCAGTCCTTTGTGTATCTTATTAACTTTGTGGCATTTTTTATTTTTCTGACTTTTTAGACTGTACTCTTTATTATTTAGGGAATTAAATCTATTTGATAGAATAAATTTATCCGTTTACAAATGGTTACAATTGACATTAAACACAAGTAACCACTTAAAAGCCGAATGTGCAATTTGAACCTTCTTTACTTTGCCTCATCAATTCTGAACAAATCAGGATTACTAAAAATAAACTTTTATATAAACCATTTAAATTTAATTATTATGAGCAATTTAAAAAACAAAGTACAGTTAATTGGAAACATAGGTAATGCACCTGAAATCATTAACTTAGAAAGCGGTAAAAAATTAGCGAAATTTTCTGTTGCAACCAACGAATCGTATAAAACTGCTAAAGGCGAAACTGTTAAAGAAACACAATGGCACAACCTTGTTGCTTGGGGAAAAACAGCCGAAATAGTAGAAAAATACCTTACCAAAGGAAATGAAGTTGCTATTGAAGGTAAATTAACTAGCCGAAGTTATGAAGACAAAACTGGTGTTAAAAAATATGTAACCGAAGTAGTTGTTAATGAATTATTAATGTTGGGTGGAAAAAAATAATACCAATTACAATTATAAAACAGCCCAAACTGTTTTATAATTCTGTCCCGAAAGCTTTCGGGATTATTGGACTATATTGAATGTATACTCGAAACCAAAATCCGAAAATTCATTTGGTTTCGGTATATAATCGGTAAAAAAATCTAACACAAAAAAAAGCGACAAAATAGTTTATTCTGTCGCTTTTTTTTTACCCCAAAATCAAACCGTTGAAAATTTGTGAACCGAGCTTGCGGGTTCAACGAAGTTAATTTTTTGGGATAAATCAACAAAACCAACTATTTATTTCATTCCAAAACCATAAAATTCTCTCTGACCATTTTCATAAACACCTTCCATAAGCACTCCATTGTTTACGGATTGCGTTAATATTTCAATCAATTCATCCACATTTTTAATATTTTTTTGATTTACACGAGTGATTATATACCCTTGTCTAACGCCAATGTTTTTGAGTTTACCGTTAAAAAGTTCCGTAACCTCTACTCCATTTTTGATTCTTAATTTTTTTAAGACTTCTTTATCTGCTTCCTCAAATTTTGCTCCTAATGTTTTTAATACAGAAACAGTTTCTTTTTTAATAATTGTTTCATTACCCTCTAAATTTTTAAGTGTAACTGGAATTTTTATCAACTCTTTGTTTCTTAAAATAGTAACAATAATATTATCTCCTGGTCTGAATTGACCTAATTGCTCCTGCAATTCTGGAACATCATTTACCGATTTATCACTGATTTTTTTAATAATATCACCTTGTTTAATTCCAGCACGATCGGCCGAACCATTTTTTACTACATCAATAATAAAAACACCGTTTAAATCATCTATGCCTTGTTCTTTAGCAAAATCTTCATCCAAATTTCTGATGTTCACACCTATAAATCCTCGTTGAACATTTCCAAATTCTTTTAAATCTTCTACCACTTTTTTCACAATATTAACAGGAATGGCAAAAGAATATCCGGCAAAAGAACCTGTATTTGATTTTATAGCAGAATTAATTCCTACCAATTCTCCACTAACATTTACTAAAGCACCTCCACTATTTCCTGGATTAACAGCTGCATCAGTTTGAATAAAGGATTCTATGGCTGTACTTCCAGAAAATGGATCTCCTTTTAAAATATTAATATCTCTTCCTTTAGCACTCACAATACCAGCTGTAACGGTTGATGTTAAATTAAAAGGATTTCCAACTGCCAATACCCACTCGCCCACTTTGAGTTGATTGGAATTGCCAAATTGCATATAAGGTAAGTTTTCTTCATTGATTTTCAATACGGCTAAGTCGGTTGACGGGTCTGTACCTATCACTTTTGCTGTATAGGTTTTTTTGTTGTTCAATGTAACTTGAATTTCGTCTGCTCTATCTATCACATGATTATTTGTAACTATATATCCATCGTTAGAAATTATAACTCCCGAACCCGCTCCTCTCACTTGTTCTTGAGGAATCTGATTCCCATAAAAAAATTGATGCAACGGATGCACCTGATAATTTATGGTGGAAGATGTTTTTACATGAACTACTGAATTTAAAGACATTTCAGCTGCAAATTCAAAACTTTTTGGACGTTCAGCTAATTCATAATTAGCAACTAATTGAGTTGGAATTTCATCCTCGTTTGTTGATGTTACATATACTTTTTGAGGTGTTTCTGTTAATTTGTAAACTCCTAAAGCAGAAAAACCACCAATTAAGGAAAAACTTAGAGCAAAAAGACTTGTTTTAATTGTTGTTTTCATAATACATCGTTTTAAAGTTTGACATTACAAAATTTAGCATAAAAACGATGAAACCCTATAAATTTATGGATTGGAGGTGTTAAATAATGTTAATCGCCATTATTCATAAATTTTAACGAATCTTTTCTATTGGCGATTAACCCCGATTTAGAAACACTTAAATTTGAGGGTCGAAAATTATAGTGATGCTTAATCGTTATAAGAGATGAACATAATATATATGTCAATAATAAGGGTTAAGCGAAAGTTGTAAAAATTGTTAAAAAAAGAGTGAAAACTAAACAATTTCTATTTTTAGGGCTTGAAGTACATCATCCACTTTTACATTTATTTCACTAACAACAAAATTACTTTCATTATAATAGGATTCTCTTTCCGAAAGTAATTGCTCAACAAAAAGCTTCAACTCATTGTTGTTGTAATTTCTAATAAGTGGACGGTTTATTTTTGATGCTATCAAGCGACTAACTAAAAATGGGGCTGAATATTTCAAATAAACCGAAGCACCATTTTCATTTATTAGTTTCATGTTGTTATGAAAACAAGGTGTTCCTCCACCAGTTGCTAATACAAATTGAGACTGAGTAGTAAGTATTTCTGTTAATTTTTGATGTTCAATTTTTCTAAAATAAGTTTCTCCTTTAGTTTCAAAAATAGTTGTTATGTCAGCTCCTTCTTGTTCAACAATAGCTTCATCCAAATCAAAAAAAGGGAGGTTTAACCGATTGGCTAATCGTTTTCCTATGGTAGTTTTTCCGCTTCCCATAAAACCTACAAGCACTATTTTTTTTGGAGAATTCAACCGTTTAGTTTTTTTTACAAAAATATTCATTTAGTTTTGCTTAGTCTTAAAAATAAGATTATTAGATGCAAAGAATTCTCTTTTATATTTTTTTACCCTTCATTTATTTGTTATCCATACTTCCTTTTTGGTTACTCTATTTCTTTTCTGATATACTGTATGTTGTTATTTACCATTTGGTTGGTTATAGAAAAAAAGTAGTTTCCACCAACCTTAGAAATTCTTTTCCAGAAAAAACAGAAGAAGAAATAAAAGTGATTATAAAAAAATTCTATCATTTTTTTTGTGATTGGATAATGGAAATGATAAAAAGTATTACCATAAGCAAAGAAGAAGCATTAAAAAGATGTAAGATTAAAGACCACACGTTGCTTAATGAATTAAGCAAGGAAAACAAAAAAATTATTTTTGTTATGGGGCATTATGGTAGCTTTGAATTGGGAGGAGCAGAAATGGCTTTTAACACTAATTATCAATTATATGTACTTTACAAACCACTTTCAAACAAGTATTTCAATGCGTTGATTAATAAAAAAAGAACTCGTTTTGGTGTTAAAATTTTATCGATGAAAGAATCATTAAGAAAAATGCTATTGTTAAAAGAAAGTAACGAACTTAGTGCAACTGTTTTTATTGCAGACCAAACACCTTCTCCTAATAATGCCTATTGGACTACTTTTTTAAACCAAGAAACGCCTATTTTTTGGGGAACAGAATTGATGGCAAAAAAATTAAACTATCCCATTATTTATGTATGTGTAAAACCTTATAAAAGAGGTTTTTATTATATAGAAACAGAAATGCTTTGCCTAAACCCAAGCACCACTCAAAAAGGCGAAATTTCTGAACTTCATACCAAAAGACTAGAACAAGATATTATGAGCCAACCTGAATTTTGGTTGTGGTCGCACAAAAGATGGAAACATAAAAAGACTTCCTAAAAAACACTAATTTTTTATTTTTTTAATACATTTACATTTTATTACTAATTTTTAACTCTATGAAGAAACAACTCTTTATTCTTTCTCTTTCTGCACTGGCTTTATCATGCACCAAAACAGAATTCGATAATTTTGAAGCAAACTCTGGCACTGCCAATTTCACAAACTATGTTGCTGTAGGAAACTCACTCACACAGGGTTATCAAGATGGAGGTTTGCATAATGAACTTGGGCAACATGGTAATTCCTACCCATCTATTATTGCAAACCAACTTAAGAAAATTAACCCTAATTTAATTTATGTTCAACCAACCTGCTCAGGTAGTGGCTCTGGATACATTCACTTGGCTTGGATAAATGAAAAAATTAAAGTAATTAAAGCCTATGATATTGACAACCCAAACAACCACCCTTTGGCAATTGATGATGATCCTACTTGGGCAACATGGGGGCAAAACAAAACCATAAAATACAATAATTTAGGTATTTCTGGAATTAAACTTGCCAATGTTGTTGGCGGTGAAAACACTTCCGATGCGGTTAATTTTTTTATAAGCAATGTAAATGAAAATGCTCGTTTTTTAAATTGGGGAACAGTTACTAATAAAATAAGTTACTTAGATCATATCAAAAGCAGCAACGCAACCTTTTTCACCAATTGGCTTGGAAACAATGATGTGTTAGGATGGTCAACCAATGGCGGTGATGACGGTTTTGAATCGCAATTTAATGAATATTTTTCTCGATTAACAGACGTTACTGAATTCCGAAACAAGTACGATTCCGTATTAACTGCTTTTCAAAAAATGGGAGCGAAAGGGGTTTGTGCAACCATTCCTGATGTTACTTCAATTCCTTATTTCAATACCGTTACATTAGAAGCTGTTGACAAAGATGTTTGGATTACGGAAGGTCCTTATTCAAACAATCCTGGAAATGTGCGGAAAGCAACCAATGAAGATTTAATTCTACTAACTGCTTCCGATGAATTGGCTATAGGAAATGGTTTGTCTCAAGCAAAACCATTAGACCATACTTTTGTGTTGGATAAAGATGAAAAACTTATTTCTCAAAACCGTGTGATTGCCTATAACAATGAAATTAGAGCGTTGGCTTCAAAATACAACTTTGCCCTTGCTGATATGAATGCATTTATGCGAGATTTAAAATCAGGTTTAACCTTTGATGGTGTTGATTTCAACCCAGAATTTATAAGCGGTGGCGTGTTTTCTTTAGATGGAGTTCATCCAAACACCAGGGGATATGCTATTATTGCAAATAAATTTATCCAAGTTATCAATGATTTTTATGGTAGCAACATTCAGCCAGTTATAGTAGGTAATTACAGAGGGGTAACTTTTCCCTAAACTTAAATTGCTGAAAAGTTGGTTTAGAAGCTATTTATGCAAGTGTTCTTTTTAAAAAGAAATAAAATAACATCTATTTTAAGTAAATACAAATAATTTATTACTTTTACTTTCCAAATTATCAATTTTATGTTACTAAAAAATTAAATCTTATGAAAAAAATCTTACTTGCTTTAACTGTTTTATTTGCTTTAAACTCTTACGGACAAAACTGTGTGCCTGATGGTCAATATACTTCTCCTGGCGTTTATCCAGATAGTGCAACAAACCTACCTATTTCTTATGTTGGAAGTCCTTATAATGAAACAATAACTGCGGTTACTCCTGCTGATACTTGTGTAGTTGTTCTTTTTCCTCCATGTACAACTGTGCCTATTGATAGCGTTATGGTTACATCGGTTACAGGATTACCGGCAGGTTTCACCATTGTTTCTATGAATGAAAACACACTTCCATTCAAATTTTTAGGCGGAACATCTAGTTGCATGCTCGTTACAGGTAATCCAACGGTTGGAGATACTGGAGTTTACCCCATCAGTGTTAGTGGGACTTCTTACGCAACTGTTTTTGGTTTAACACAAACATCACCTTTTGATGTAGATTATTATTCCATACGCATAATTGATACAACTAGCTCTACCACAGGCATAGAAGATTTTTCAAAAAATACTTTTGGAATTAAACAAAATTTCCCAAATCCTTTCAGCTCAACTTCTACTATTGAATATTATTTACCATCAAATGCTATCGTAAACATATCCATAGTTAATGTGTTGGGAGAAGTACTTATTTCTGAAAATTTATCTGGAAATCAAGGGTTAAATACATATAAATTAAATGCTTCAAAATTAAATAGCGGTATTTACTTTTATCAAATGACGTATCAGAAAGAAAAAATCACGAAACGCTTTATCGTGAATAAATAATTTTTTAATAACTCATGTAAGTTTATTCACACAAAATCTTGATGCACAATCAGGATTTTGTTTTTTAATCAATTAACACCATTATCAAATGAAGAAATTAGTTATTTATGCTTCGCTTTTTTTACCACTTTCAGCATTTGCTGGTGGATTTCAATTAAATTTACAAGGATTAAAAGCAGCATCCATGGGTGGTGCAGCTACAGGAATTGCATCTGATGCAAGTACTGTTTTTTATAATCCTGCAGGAATGTCACATTTGAATGGGCATCAATTTACTTTTGGATTTAATTTAATTGATCCTTCTGTTTCTATTCAAACTCCAGAGGTTGCTAATACCAACCAAACATCTAAGAGAGCTACTCCTATCCATTTTTATTATTCTGGACAAATCAATGAAAAATTGCACTTCGGTTTTTTAATAAACAATCAATTTGGTTCTAGTTCTTCTTTTGAAGACGATTGGCAAGGAAGATATATTATTCAAAACATAAGTTTAAAAACATTTATGTTTCAACCTACTGTTTCCTATAAATTGCACGATAAAATAAGTGTTGGAGGTGGTTTTGTTTATGCAAGAGGTAGTTTTTCAACAGAAAAAGCAATTCCAGTAAGCTCATCAACATCAACAGAAGGCAAAGCTAGTCTTTCGGGTAGTGGTGATGCTGTTGGCTATAACTTAGGTATTTTCTCAAATTTTTTAACATTAGCACACGGAGCAAGCAGCACAAAACTTAATGTTGGAATAAGCTATCGCTCGGAATTAGCTGTTGATTTAACTAATGGAGAAGCTGAATTCACAAATATTCCAGTTGCCCTTCAAGGAACTTTTCCAGCAAAAACAGGATTCACTTCAAAACTTACGTTACCTCAAGTGTTTACTGCTGGACTAAGTGCTCAGCACATCAAAGAAAATTATTCGGTTACCTTTATTTATGATTTTAATTGGACAGGCTGGTCTTCTTATGATACGCTAACTTTTAAATTTGACAATACTGATACTCCAGAATCTAAAACAACAAAAGATTGGCAAGATGTTGTTACACATCGTTTTGGAGTTGATTTTACTTACAAAGAAAAATTTAGTGTTAGAGCAGGTTTGTATATTGACAACTCTCCTATTAAAGAAGGGTATGTTAGTCCTGAATTGCCCGATATTTCTCAAACCGCTTATACTGCGGGGTTGGGTTATAAAATTAATGATACGTTTTCTGTAGATTTTTCATTTATTCGTCAAAGTGCTGAAAGAAAAGATAAATTATTAGTAGCAAATTTTGATGCCACTTACCGAAGAAAAGTTAATGTTTATGGGTTAGCATTAAACATAAAATTAGGAAACAAATCAAGCAAAAATGATATAAAAACTGAATAATGAAAACTTTAAAAACTTCAATTCTTTTCACAATTCTAATTTTTATTTTATCTTGCACAAAGACTGAATTTGATGAATTTGATGTTCCTTCATCAGGAAGTGCTGATTTTTCTAACTATATTTCCATAGGAAGTTCATTTTCGCAAGGTTTTCAAGATGGTGGATTACACAATGAATTTAATCAACAAAGTAATTCTTATCCAGCAATTATTGCAGAACAAATGAGTGTTAATTTTCTTCAACCCCTAGTTCAAGGTGAAGGTTCTGGATATATGCACTTAGCATACATTAATGAAAAAATAGAAATAATTAAAGTGTTTGATTGTGAAAAAAATGACAACCATCCTTTAGCAAAAACGTACGACCCTTCCTTTTTAACATGGGCTAATAAAAGCTTACCCTACAACAACATGGCCATTGCTGGTTTAAATGTTAGAAATGTAATTGCATTTAATCCTACTGATGCCATAACCAACTTCATTCTTTTTGACAGTGGAACACCCAACAACGAACTTGCTTGGAATTGTGTGGCTGGAGAACCTATCAATCCTTATGGACGATTTTTAAGTTTTGGAACAATTGGAAGTCCTATTGATTATATCAAACATATTAAAGATAGAAAAGCAACATTTTTCACCAATTGGTTAGGTATTCAGGATGCGATGGGTTGGGCAAATGCTGGTGGTGATGAAGTAAGTGGTTCTTCTCCATTAACTCCCATCGCTGAGTTTAGAGCTAAATATGATGCTCTTTTAGATACATTAAAACTTACTGCAACTGGTGGCGTTTGTGCCACAGTTCATGACATCACAAAGAGTCCGTTTTTTAATACCGTTACACTTGAAGTGTTGGATAAAGATATTTGGATTAAAGAAGGAGCTGATACAAACATTATAAGAAAAGCAGTAGAAGGTGATTTGTTTTTACTTTCCTCTTCCAGTTTACTTAAAACTGGCGTTGGTCTTACGCAACAAAATCCGTTGCCTCATACCGAAGTACTAGATAAAGATGAAGTAGCAATTGTTAAAAATTACATAAATGCAATCAATGCTGAAATAAGAGCTTCTACCCTAGCCCATGGTTATTTTATAGTTGATTTATATCAATTTATGGAACAACTTAATAGTAATGATGGTGTTGATTTTGATGGAATTAGTTTCTCTCCAGAATTTATAAAAGGCGGATTGTATTCCATTGATGGAGTTCATCCAAACCAAAGAGGTTATGCCATGATAGCTAATGAGTACATAAAAATAATTAATCAAAATTATGGCTCAAATTTAAAGCCCGTAGCTATTAGTGATTTCAGAGGTATTACTTTTCCTTAATTCGCAATAAATTTTTCAATTAAATTTCAAGAATACTAAATGAGTTATAACATTTTTAAACTTTACTCAAATCACTTAGCTTTTCAGGGAATTTGAGTAAGCTATTTTTGTTGGTATCAAGACTAAATTTTCAAGCATAGCCGTAGCTACGGTTTAAAATTTTAACGAAGATAACGGCAAAAAGAGTAAGTCAAAAATTCGGAAAGCTAAGTGAATTGAGTATAGTAGCGACCTTAATTTTTAGTTTTTCTTTATTTTCAACTGCCTTCACTCAAGAAGATTCTATTATTATTGAATGTAAAATAAAATTAAAATCAACTCAATCTATTAAAGAAAAAGCAAAATTTTATTATGAATTAAGTGAAAACTATGGTTTTAAAAATTTAGATAGTTCATTAGTATATGCACAAAAACTCGTTAATCTTTATGACTCAGATTTTGACAAGGACACTTCGTTTATTAAGCTAATTGCAAATGGGTATAATAATATTGGTGTTTTAAATCGTTTCGCAGGAAAAATAGAAAACACATTTTCATACTTATTCAAAGCTGCAGAAATGTTAGAGATTATTAACGACAAACCATCGTTAACAGACACTTATAATAATATTTCCATTATTTATAGTCAAGCAGGTAATTATTCTAAAAGTTTAGAATACAGATATAAAGTTGTTAAATTAAGTAAAGAACTCAATGATTTTGCAAAAAGAAATTTTAGAGAAGTATTTCGAATCTTGGAAAGGTACTTTAGAGCAAGTTGACGATGTCTGCGTGATTGGAGTCCGTATTTAACGGACGAACAAGAACGCTTAGACATCGCAATCCTCGAGAAGCCAAGCGAAACGGGATGGATGATGTGTGTATTATTGGTGTGAGAATTTGACGAAGTCAAAGAACGAACACCAGATAATACATCGGGATCTAATACAATTAAAATAGGCGTTAGAAAATATGATGCAAACGAGTCAGCCTGTCCCGAGTTTATTCGGAAAACTCCAAAATGATGCTAAAGCAAAATAAATTTGAATAAATTTTTGTGTGAATTAAAATACTTAAACCTTTTTTACACGTACAGCGTTCAATCCTTTTTGTCCTTGTTCCAATTCAAAAGAAACTTTATCGTTTTCTCCTATTTCATCAATTAAACCACTAACGTGAACAAAATATTTTTCTTGGTTATCGGTATCTAAAATAAAACCATAGCCTTTTGAAGTGTCAAAAAAAGAAACTTTTCCTTTTCTAAAAGGATTAACTTCTTCATTTACTCTTTTAGAAACTCCAATTTCTATACTATCTGCATCAATTACCTTTTTTTTCTTGGTTGGATCTGGTGGAGTATCTGTTATCCTACCATATTCATCAACATAAGCTATCATCGAATCAAAACCACCACCAGTATTTGACTTTCGGTCTTCTTTTTTTGCCAATTTATCTTGACGTTTTTTTAATCTTTTCTTTTCTATTTCTTTTTTATTATAGGTTTGCTGCGATTTTGCCATAGGTAAGTTTAGTTATTAATGTTTTGGTGTTAAATGCTTTATATAATAATGAAAAATTATTTCAACATTTTACCCTACAAAATTACGATTTTAGAAGATATGATTTATTCTTATTAGCTAATAAAATCAAGTCCTTTCCATTAAAGTTACTCTATCTCCTTCATGTATTAATCCTTCACTAATAATCTTACCAAAAACTCCACCTCTCCAATTTGGTGTTAGTGCTTGTTTTAATCCTTTACTCACTTCATCCATAGCATCACAAGGAATTAATTCTCCTGTAATTTCTATGTAAAAATCATTAATTTTTAGAATATCGCCTATTGAATTTTCAAGGTCTATTCCTTCAATAATAATGTTCGCCTTTCGTTTTGTCCAATGAATTTTTCTTTTTAGTTCTTCACATACTCTGTTCCAGCTTTCTATGGTCATTATCGAGACTTGTTTATCGTCTTTTCTTGCTCCCCGGTAATCATCGCCAATTCCATGTTCAAAAGATGCTTTTGCAGAAGCATAAACAACCATTTCTGTTCCTTTTTTTTCTTTACCTGCTATTCCAATCACTTTTCCCATGCTGTAAAATTAACTATTTTTACTTAATATTAAGGAACTGTGAAATGCTTCAAAATTCATCCAATTTTGAGCTTTAGAAGTATTAATTATTTTAATGATTTTAGGATAAAACTCATTATTCATTGCATGTTCATTAATAAAGTAAATTGCTTGCTCAAAACTAGTAAGTATACTTTTGTAAAAAGATGCTTGATTGATTGTCTTATTCTGTGTATATTGTTGTGCAATTTCAATGTTATATAACATTAACTCAGCAATGATGTAATTATCTACCCCTAATTGAATAAAATGTTTGATTAAGTTTTGAGCAACAGAACGCCTCATTTTCGGTTTACGATTGTTTGCTGGAAAATATTCTTTCAATATTTTAAATTTTGCTTCATCTAACAATTTTTGTTCATTAGGTTTAAACACAAAGTTATAAAAGGTTTTAACCTCATTAAATCGTTCATATAAATCAATAATTTGTTCTTCTAATTGCTTTTTTTTAAGTGAAGCTAAATATAACTTTAAGTCTTTTTTGCTCATTACAATTTTTTATTTCTCATTGAAAAAATGAAATATTTCAAATGAAATTACAACTAATTTTTGAAATTACTAATTATTTACAATCAAAAATAATAGACTACTTGAAAAAGAGATATTTAAGCCAAATTGCTTGATTTTATTGATAATTCTATTCAAAATTAATTTGATTTTTTTTATAAAATATTACTTTTATCAAAATTTTAAAAAATTGTTGATTTTCAAAATGAAAAAGCTTTTTAATCCTGATACTTCTTTTTTTAATAACTATTTTGATAAAGGGCTCTATTTACTTGCATGGCGAATTTCTGTGGTTTTCATCTTCATTTTTATTATCATCGCTTTTTTTTACAGTTTTTCAGGTTTTGCGGCTGTTCTACCTTCAATATTGGTTTTTTTAGTTGGAATTTTTTGTTTACTCTTTTTACATTTTTCTAAAAAAATAAAAGTAGTTTTTTGGATATATGCAGTAAGTGGCACCTTATTGGCTCATTATGCAATGAATACAGCTTTTAATTTAACCCATTATGTAGATTTTTTATGGATAATGGTTTGTATTTATATTGCTTTTGTAGGTCTAGGCAGAAAAGTTGGTGTTAGCTTCATTCTTTTTAATGCCCTTCTTTTAGGTTTCTTCTTCTTTTTTACATTAAACAAACACATTGAAATTCTTCAACCACGAACAAATTTTGAACTGATAGGTGAATTTATTGAAGTGCTTTTTGCTCTTTTTGTTGTAAGCTATCTTACTTATCAATACTTGCTTTTTCAATCCTATTCTAAAAAAGAACTTGAATTTGCCTACAATGAACTTGAAAATCAAAATGAATTAATAACCATTAGAAACAATGAAAATACGCTTTTAATGAAAGAAGTTCACCATCGAGTTAAAAATAATTTACAAATTATTACCAGTTTATTAAGGTTGCAAAAAAACACGTTAAACCCAGATGTTGCTGAAAAATTTGATGAAGCTATTAATCGAATTATGACCATGGCCTTAATTCATAGCAAACTCTATCAATCTAATGATTTATCGAAAGTAAATATTGAATCCTATATTAAAGATTTGGTAAATGAGATTTTATCTACCTTATCTTCCAATGAAAATATTGCAACAAATATTTATTCTAATTATAATTCAATTGGTCTAAAAACAATAGTTCCTCTTGGCTTGTTATTAAATGAATTACTATCAAATTCTTTTAAACACGCATTTAAAAACAATGAAAAAGGTGAAATATCTATAGAAATTACAACGGAAAATGAAATTGATTTCACATTCAAATACAGTGACACAGGCACATGGAAAGAAAAGCAATCTCCTAGATTTAATTTTGGTTTAGAGTTGATAGAAACGCTCACAAGCCAAATGGATGGAAATTTTAAAAGAAAAGAATCTAGCTATGAGTTTAATTTAAAGAATTTGGATATTGATTACACTCCGCTCAAATCTTATTCAGAACAAGTCCTTTTATAATTCATTTTGAAAATATACATTGAAAACAATATTATTTCATATTTAATTTTTACTTACCTTTGATAATTGTAATATTAAAATTATGAAATAACCACGAGCAAAATCACACAAGCACTGATGAAGATACACTGGCGTATTCCTTTAACTTGTCCCTAGTATTGGGATTACAAATAAAAAACAATAAATATCTACATATGAAAGTAAAATTTATATCCAGTATTAGAATTAAATTTTTTATTGGAGCTATTTTTTTACTTTTAATTCCTATTTTCGATTCTCTTGCTCAAGATACATTGCAGAATAACAATGAATATGTGCCTGAAAAAACATATTTAATTATTAAGAATGATGGTACTGAATATATTGGTGAAATTCTTTCAGATGATGGTCGAGAAATATTGGTAAACACACTTAAATTAGGGAAATTATATATTCCTAAACACGAAATAAAATCAATTAGTTTAGTAAATAAAGAAGAAATACTCGCTGCAAAACTTCCTGAAGATGATTTTTTCTCGTCCCGATATTTTATTACTACAAATGGGTTTAATCAAAAAAAAGGTGATCACTATCTTTTAATACACATCTTTGGTCCTGAAGTTCAATTTGCTGTTACTGACAACATAACAGTTGGAGGGCTAACCTCATGGATAGGAATGCCTATCGTTTTATCTTTAAAATATTCTGCAAAATTAACAGATAATCTTCATGTTGGAGCTGGCGTTTTAGGCGGTTCTTTAAGTTGGTCAAACATAGCTGCTAATGGGATTTTGCCTTATGGCTCTGTTACTTTTGGAAACTTAAAACACAACATTACCTTTTCTGGTGGATGGATTTATGTTCAAGACGCAAATCAAACACCCACCGAATCTCATGAATCTGCTTTGTTTTCTGTTGCTGGAATGGTTCGGTTAGGAGAAAAAGTATCGTTTATTGTTGATTCATTTGGTTTTAAAGAAACTAATAGTGATGTAGTTGTTGTTATGCCAGGAATTAGAATAGGAAGTAATAAAAATGCCTTTCAAATTGGGCTAACTCAAGTATATGTTGACGATGAATTTATTCCTTTTCCTATCCCAACATTAGGTTGGTTTAAAAGATTTTAAGGAGCTGTTACAAAATAAAGTTTACAGAACTATGAAATACTCACAAATACAATTAAAAAACAATAAAAAAGAATGCGTAATTGACGCAGTAATTTTGTTCTTTTTTAAGGCGTAAATGAGGCGAATAGCCTTAGCTATTTAACGATTTTACAACGAAGAAAAAGGATGAAAGAACAAGTCAAAATGTAAAGTTTATTTTGTAACAGCTCCTAAGCATTACAATGATACTTAACCAACGCATCAATAGGTTGTTTTATAATCGTATCTATTTCTATTTGATGAATCAAGGCTATTTCTCTAATAAAATTTTGATAATAAAAAGCCACAGAACCAACCAAATTTAATTTATAAGCACTGTAATTTGGATATTTACAGATGTATTTCTCAAAAAATTCATTCATACAAGCGATAATCAAAGCTTTGATTTTGTCATCTTCAGCATGTGCATGAACAAAACGACTAAATTGAGCTAAAAAACGATTGGGTAACGCTTGTTTATAGACTGCATCCAGAATTTTATTAAGATTTAGATTTGGATAAGCTTGTGAAAATTCCTCATTAATTTTTTCTGAAAATTCATGATGCAAATATTTTTTTATAAAACCCATTCCTAGATGAGCTCCACTCCCCTCGTCTCCTAACAAATACCCTAGTGCAGGAATGTTAGTTGTAATATTTTTCCCATCATACAAACAAGTGTTTGCTCCTGTTCCTAAAATAGCAACTAACCCTGATGTGTTTCCAGAAACAGCCCTGGCTGCCGCTAGTAAATCATGCTCTACATCAATTTGTGCATTATTAAAAAACAATTGTAATGCGGTTTGAACAATGCTACTCTTTTCTGATGACGAGCATCCTGCTCCATAGAAAAAAACCTGTTTAACTTCTGTATTGTTTTTGCTTAATGCACTCTTTGATAGTTCATCCAAAATTCCATTTGCATCAATAAAATATGGATTAAACCCAATGGTTTCTATTGAATAAATTTGATTACTATTATTATTCACCAACCTCCAATCCGTTTTGGTGGAACCACTATCTGCTATTAATATCATTAAATTATATTTTTATAGAGCAATTAATTTTGGCTAAACTTTTATCTAAAAAAGCTAATATTGAAAAAATCAATATTAGCTTTTTTTGAATAATTTTTTTTATTATCGCACAATTACTTTCTCAGTTTTTATTATTTCACCATTAACTTTAACAGCATAAAAATAAATTCCTGCGTTTAGTTTTCTTTAAAACCTGAGTTCAAAAGAGTATTCAAACTCATGTTTAATGGTTTATTTTGTATTTTTATAACAAATTACAATCATGTTAAAAGTCTTTATTTTCATTATTTTCACTCTGTTTTCACTAAAAATAGTAAGTCAATCAGATACAATTACTATAAAACCAAGAAACTTATCTTTCAATGATTTTATGGCAAATTATTCTATTAATGATACTTCAGCGGCTGTAATTGAATTGTTTTTTGAGAAAAAAGGAAATAATGCTTATACAGAAATGGCTTTTTTACCAATAACAACAGCTCTGTTTTTATTTTCTCCAACAATAGGATTGGGATTATCTATTATTAGTGTTCCTTTTTTTATACATGGTTCTTATATCTTATTAAAATATAACAAGAAAAAACTACAACGCATTCTTGTTGATTACAAATCACATAATTATTTACCAAAAAACATTAGAAAAAAAGCGAATAAGATAATTTATTATTACTCGTTGCCCGATAATTTTTGACTTATACCGATTGTGATTTTAAATGGCGCATATACCGATGCTGTTTTGATTTATAAAATAAAGTATCGGTATAACTGGATCTAAGTAGGGTTTGCTGAAAAAGTGCATAATTGACTATAAGTATTTGATTATAAAAATAATATGTTAATAACTTTTAAAATAAATTTAGTAAAAAAGCAAAGAAAAAAGTAACTTTATGCAAATAACCTTGCATTATGATACGCTATATTTCTGAAAAACAACTAAGCATAGAAGAATTTAAAACACCCTTTGAAACCAGTTTATCACCCGATAATCGTTGGGTAGAGTTGTCCAAAATAGTTCCATGGGATAAATTTGCATCCATTTACATGAGCGTAATGAGTACTGATATGGGTAGGCAAGGGCTTTCTCCACGGTTGGTACTAGGAGCATTAATCATTAAACATTTGGAGAACTTGGATGATAGAGGTGTAATTTCTTCAATACAAGAAAATGTGTATATGCAGTATTTTGTTGGGCTGAAAGGCTTCTCTACACAGCCTATTTTTGATGCCTCTCTTTTTGTAGAAATCAGGAAGCGAATTGGAGCGGAACTTTTTGACACATTGAATGTAGATTTGATAAAATCAATAAGTGCAAAGAAAGATAAGCAACCGAGCAGTAACTCCAAAAAAGAGGGAAACGATAGCCCACCAACCAAAAAAAATAGCGGAAAAATGCAAGCTGATGCAACAGTAGCCGATCAGTACATCACCTATCCAACGGATAATGGCATCTTAAATGCGAGCCGAAAACAATGCGAAAAAATGATAGACAAACTCTATGCATTAAATGATAAACAAGGAGTTAAACCAAAGACATACCGAAGAACCATCGACAAGTTGTATTTAGAATATGCCAAGAAGAAAAAGAAATCTAAATCTACTCACCGTAAAATGACCCGTAAATTACTCGAAGCAGTAAATCGAGACATCAAACATATAAACCTTATGTTGGATATCTTTGAAACTAAAAAATTACCTTGTCTATTGAATTACAAAGAACAACGGATGCTGTGGATTATAAATACCGTTTATGAACAACAAAAACAGATGTACGACAATGACACACATAGTTGTGTACACAGAATTGTAAGTATTTTCCAACCTCATGTACGACCAATAGTAAGAGGCAAACAAGGAAAACAGGTTGAGTTTGGTTCAAAATTAGGAGTTAGCCTCGATAATGGTTTTGCTAGAATAAATACCCTGAGTTGGGATGCTTACAACGAAGGGGGTGATTTAATAGCTCAAGTTGAAGATTACAAACAAATACACGGATATTATCCAGAACTAGTGCAAGTAGATAAAATCTACGCAACCCGAGAAAACAGGCAATGGCTCAAAGACAGAGGGATAAGAATAACAGCCTCACCACTTGGCAGAAAGAAAACAAAACAAACGCAGACTTATTATCAAAAACAAAAACAAAAAAAAGAAGCTGCCCAAAGAAATCATATTGAAGGTAAATTTGGACAAGCAAAAAACGGATATAACCTTAACAAAATAAGAGCAAGATTAAAAAGCACATCTGAAAGTTGGGTAGCTTGTATCTTTTTTATAATGAACTTGTTAAATTATAAAAAACAAGTTATTTTTTGTTCGTTTTTTAAACAAATACACGCTTTTAACATCCCTGTTTTACGTTTATTAATGAATTTAAAACATTTTATAACTCCAATAAATACTAAACTGGCATCATTAAATTAAAAATCACATTTTATCTTATATTGTAATTTAAGTTTTTCAGCAAACCCTAGTTATAAGTCCGTAGTTGCCAACGCTCTTTGCTAACGCTTCAAACTACGGACAGTTAGGGGTCTAAATTAAAAAACTCTTCATAAAAATTAATTATCAATACTAATCAAAATTCCACTTCCAATTATTTTACCTGGGTGACCAAAATTGAATCGTTTTCCAATATGTTTAGTAGTAATAAACTCATCTGGGTCTAAAGCATCTACCTTAATTAAGTATTTATTATTTATCTTTAATGCTTCTGCTTCTTTAAATTCACAAGGCATAAGATAATTATTATTACTATCTTCGAGCCATATAGAAACCCCATCTGTCCGTAGTTTGAAGCCAAGCCTTTGTGTAATGGCAACTACGGACCTTATATCAATTCTGTTTTTTATATTTTTTTGTTCTTCTACCACAAACATACATCAAAAGTAATAATTATTGTTGGTTTTTAGTTATAAGTCCGTAGTTGCCAATGCTTCAAACTACGGACAGTTAGGGATAGCAGACTAATCCAAACAATGTTTTACCATACCCAAAAGAATATAATTTTGGTAATGTTGATCGAATCAGGCTTGTATCGGCTTTTTTTAAATAATAACTTTTAGACAAATCCCCCGCTGCCGCAAGCGTCCCGCTTGTGGTTTCTGTTATTTTTAAATCAAGCATAAATTTACTAAATCTT
>Ga0210021_1001472_pt1 | contig 22798 bp, 19 predicted proteins | sample CryGeymeta201517_FD_183981 | JGI IMG/M metagenome (GOLD analysis project Ga0210021, IMG submission 183981) | Groundwater microbial communities from Crystal Geyser aquifers in Utah, USA - Crystal Geyser metaG 2015-17 (SPAdes) (version 2) | ecosystem: Environmental > Aquatic > Deep subsurface >... | reverse complement strand
TGCTGACCTGGGCGAGCTGGCCCAGCGCGTCCCAGTCGGGCTGGCGGGCGGCAGCGCTGGCCTTTTGCAGCACGCCCAGCGGGTTCCATTCGAGTTCAAAAATCCGCAGGTAGTCCTCGCCCAGGCGGTCGCGTACAAAGGTCAGCACCGGCTCGGTCTTGAAGGCGGAAGCAAAGCTGTAGGCAAGGTAACCCGAAATTGCCATGCTGTCTTGCAGCGTGAAAGGTCGCTTGGGTATGCCTAGCAGGCTGAATTCGGTCGGTGTCGGGCCCCGCGCCAGGAACTGGTTGACGCCGTCCAGGTAAGCGCTCTGCGCTAGCACCGCCGGACTCTGCGGGTCCATGGCAGCCACCATCTTGGCCGCCTGCTCGCGCAAGCGCAGCGTGCGGAACAGACGGTCGGTCTTGACCAGATCGGGGCCCAGAATTTCAGCCAGTTCGCCGTTGGCCAGGCGACGCATGATCTCCATCTGGAACAGGCGGTCTTGCGCATGGACATAGCCCAGCGCACGGTACAGGTCGTCCTGGTTGCTGGCCTTGATGTGCGGCACGCCGCGTTCGTCATAGCGCACGCTGACCTCGGCCTTGAGCTGGGCAAGCGCCAGTTCGCCATCGCGTTGCGGCTGGCGCGACATGAAGTACCAGAACGCGCCGATGCAGGTCAGCAGCAGCAAGGCGCCCAGCACCGAGGCAAGAATTTTCAGCGTCAGGCGCATCGTTGAACCATCGCAATCATCATGTGCGCATCATATCGGCAGTGCGGCGCAGGCTGCGCGGGCGCTGCGCAAGGCGCCCTCAAGGGTCGCGGGGTAGGGCCCGGCCACATAATCGCCGCAGGCCAGCAGCCCGGTGCCTATCTGCGTCGGTGGGCGCTGCAAGCCTGGCGTGCAGGCAAAGGTGGCGCGTTTTTCAACGACGGTTTGCAGTGGCTGCAGCGTCAAATGCAACTGCGCGTGGGCCTGCTGTAGCACCTGCGCCTGGATGCTGGCGCGCTCACCGCGGGCGGCGCTGACCACAAACGCGAGCAGCCCCGGTGGGCCGCCGAGTTGACCGCGGTCAAAGACAAACTGCGCCGGGGTTTGCGCGCTACTGCGCAGCGCCAACAAGGGTGCAGCCAGCGCCACACCGACACCCCTGGCGTAGACGGTGGCGATCGCCTCGAAGCGCAGCGCAGCTGCCAGGCTGGCCCAGTGCTGCATCTGGCTTGCTATTATGGGTGTAGCTGCTTGCGAAGATTCTAAAAGGGCTTGAGCCATATTTGATGCATCGCCAGCGAGGATGACGGCAGCGTAGCGTTGCTCGTCAATCTGCCATTGGTCGGCCGCTTGCTGCAGGCGGCGAACGCGCTGCGACAGCCGCACCTGGGCACCGTGTTGTTGTAGCCAGCGCAGCGCGGCTTGCGGGAACAGTGCGTTCAGGTCGGTGCGCGGCAACAGCAGGTGTGAGCTGCCCGGCCCACCCAGCAACGCGTCGTGCAGCACGCGCAGAAACACGCGGGCGTCGGCTTGGGCCGCGGGCGTGTTGAGTGCAGCCACGCACAGCGGCTCGATCAGGTCGGCCCAGACCCTGGGGCTCAGATCCTGGCACAAGCGCTGCACTGTCCAGTTGGGCTCGCAAGCAAAGCCCAGCCGCTGCCAATGCAGCGCGTGGCGCAGCAGCGAGCCACGATCCCGCCACGACCAGCCGCGTGCGCCCAGCATGCCAGCAAGTGCGTCCAGCGGGCTGGGCCAGTCGGGAAACGTCAGGCCGCTGCCGTCGGCAAAGCGCAGCGCCAGCGGCAGGTCGTGCAGCACGGCGTCGGGGTTGATCCCAACTTGACGCATCAGGCGCAGCGTCTCGGTGTACGCGCCGATCAGGATGTGCTGGCCGTTGTCGAGCTTCGGCGCGCCACCGTCGCCCAGGGGCAGGGTACGCGCCCGCCCGCCTACGTGGGCGCTGGCTTCGAACAGCGTGACCTGGTGACCCGCCCGCAGGGCGTGAACGGCCGCAGCCAACCCGGCCCAGCCGGCGCCGACGACCGCCACTTTCATAAGCGACCGAGCGCCTGCACCTTCCAGGCCAGCCAGAACTTGCGCAGCGGCGTGAGCGCAATGCGCTGGTGCAACACCTTGAACTGCTCTGCCTCGATCTCGCGCAGCAGGGCGCGGTAGATGCTGGCCATCATCAGCCCGGGCTTTTGCGTGCGCCGGTCAGCAGCAGGCAGCGCAGCGAGCGCTTGCGCGTAAAGCGCATGTGCGCGCTCGGCCTGAAAGCGCATCAGCGCGGTAAAGCGCTCGGAGTAGCTGCACCCCAGAATCTCTTGCGCGGTGACGCCGAATTGCTTGAGCTCGCTCATGGGGATGTAAATGCGGCCACGGCGCGCGTCTTCGCCGACGTCGCGGATGATGTTGGTGAGCTGCAGCGCCTGCCCCAGCGTGTGCGCGTAGTCGGTGGTTTGCGGCCGCGTCTGGCCAAAAATATGCGCTGACACCTCGCCAACGATACCGGCCACCAAATGGCAGTAGCGCTGCAGGCCGGGGTAGTCGAGGTAACGGCTTTGCTGCAGGTCCATCTCGCAGCCGTCAATGACCGCCTGCAGCTGGTCTTGCGTGATGTTGTAGCTGGGGGCTAGCGGCATCAACGCCTTGAGCACCGGATGACTGGCTTGCCCGGCAAATGCCTGGGCAAGCTCAGCGCGCCACCAGGCCAGCTTGGTAGCGGCCACGCCGGGGTCGCTGGCTTCGTCGACGACATCGTCAACTTCACGGCAAAACGCATAGAACGCGGTGATCGCCGCGCGCTGCTGTGCGGGCAGAAACAAAAATGCGTAATAAAAGCTGCTACCTGAAGCAGCGGCCTTTTGCTGTACGTAGTCTTGCGGGCTCATCGGGTCAGTCGCCCTGACCAACGTGGATCTCAGGAATCGCCCAGAACCGGCCCGACCTGACCGGCCAGGTTGGCCAGCAGCGCCTTGCGGTATTCGGCCACGTAAAACTCGACCGCCTTGGCCTGGTCCTGCGGGGTGCCACCGGGCGTGGTGGAAAGGTAGTTGAAGGCGTTGTAGCGGCCCGCGGCGAAGAGAATTGCGGCGCTGGCTTCGCCGCCCTTGCCACCCTGGCTGATCTGGTTGGCCAGGTCAATGAACTGGTCGACGCGCTTGAGAAATTCTGGAGGGTAAGCCATCTCGGTGGGTTCCTGGTCAAGGTTTGTGGTTAGAAAAAAGGGTGCCGTTACCGCAGCGCCAGCATGCTGCCCCAGAGCGGGTCGTTTGCAGCGGGTTCGTATCGCACCATGGTCCAGGGTGCAAAAGCGCTGTCGGGCAGGGCGTCAAGAAATTCGATGTTCTGAATGCGCGAGTGACCAATATGCTGACCCATGGCGTATTGTTCCTCGTGGGTGGCGTAGGTGCGGCCTGCGACGCTGCGAAAGTCAGAATAGCGGGTGCTGAACTCCATGGTGCGCTCGCCAGCAATCATGATGCCGCGTGACGTGACGATGTGACCGCTGTCGGTTTCGATCTGGAGCAGCATTTTCAGCGCGGGCTCAAGCGTGAATTCGAGCGTCTGCACTGGTTTGCCGTCGACTTCGCTGCGGCCCATGTCGTTGACGCTGGTACGCAGAGCCAGAACGTTCCAGGGCAGGGCGATGCGTGCGGCCTGCAACGCAATGGCACCACGCAGCGCCGGGTTGGCGGGCTTGTTCTGGTTCCAGGCCATCGGGCCGACCATGGTGCGCACCTCGGGGCCCGAAGCGTAGGTGATTTCATTGCGGAAACGGTCGGGCGATTTGAACAGCCGCACCAGTGCACCTTCGCCCCGGCTGAACGAGATGGTGCTGCCGGTGATGCGGATGGCCACCGGCATCTGGCTGCCGTAGACGGCGGCGACCTTGTCCAGAATCGCTGTGACGTCATCGGCCCGGGCGTTGGTGGTCAGCAACAAGGACAAAACGGTGAGCAGGCCGGTGAAAAAAGATTTGATCAAGATAAGCTTCCTTAAGCATCGCGGCCGCAGCCGCAGGAGGATGATACCTGCTCAGGCACTGGCGCGCATCGCCCGCCAAAGCAGTACCGGCACATCCCACGCGCTGAGCTTGGGGCGCGTGCGCCAGGTGGCAAAGTCCAGCGTTTGAATTTTGTCCAGAATACGCAGGCCGCCTTGCACCACCAGCCGCAGCTCCCAGCCCGCGCGGCCCGGAATCCGCCGCGCAAGTGGTGCACCTTTTAGCATCATGGCCCTTGCCCGTTCTGTGCAAGCAGCTATCAACAGCGTAGCGTTTCTGGACTCGCTGTCAGGCGCAAAATCGGTTTCTGTGACATTGAATTGCGCCATTGCCGCCTGTGGGATGTACCAGCGTCCGCGCGCCGCGTCCACACCCACGTCCTGCCAGAAGTTGATCAACTGCAAAGCGCTGCAGATCTGATCGCTCTGCGCCAGCGACAGTGCATCGTCCGCGCCGTACAAATGCAACAGCAAGCGTCCCACCGGGTTGGCCGAGCGGCGGCAATAGTCCAGCAGCTCGGCCTCGTCAGCGTAGCGGCGCTGGGCGGTGGTGTAGCGAATGTCTTGCTCAAAGGCGTCGAGCAAATCTGCCAGCAGCGGCACTGGCAGATGAAACCGCGCCATCACACCGGCCAAGGGTTCAAACACCTGCGGCCATGTGCCGCTGTGGGCTTGCTGGCGCGCCGTGGCTTGCAAGTCGGCGCGGTAGCGGCTCAGTTGTGCCAAACGTTGCTCGGCCGTGGCATCGCCTTCGTCGGCTATGTCGTCGGCGGTGCGGGCAAAGTGGTAGATGGCGGCAACGGCCGGGCGCAGGTGCGCCGGGCACAGCACCGAAGCCACCGGGAAATTCTCGTAGTGCGTGACGGGTTGTTTCAATTGAATAGAATTAATAACCTTTTGGTCATTAATTTGGCTTGTTTCAGAAAGAAATTGATCATGAACTTTGTGCCAGCGTCAAAGCATCTGGGCCGTTTTGCGGTGACTATAGCGGCAGCCACGCTGTTGGCCGCCTGCAGCAAACCCGCGGTGACCGAGGAGCCGATTCGCGCCGTCAAACTGCTCACCGTGGGCACGGCAGCCACCCAAAGCACGCTGGAATACGCCGCCGAGGTGAAGCCCCGGGTCGAGTCGCGCTTGGGTTTTCGGGTCGGTGGCAAGCTGACCCAGCGGCTGGTGGATGTGGGTCAGCGCGTCAAAGCCGGGCAGTTGCTGGCGCAAATCGACCCGCAAGACCTGCAGCTTGGCGCGGCTGCTGCTGCTGCCCAGGTGCAAGCGGCGCGCACCACCCGTGACTTGGCCGCTGCAGATTTCAAGCGCTATCAAGCCTTGAAAGAGCAAAATTTCATTGGCGCTGCTGAGTTGGAGCGACGTGAGGCAACCCTCAAGAGCGCGCAAGCGCAGCTTGATCAGGCGCAGGCCCAGCTTAACGTGCAAGGCAACCAGGCTGCTTATGCCGCGTTGCACGCCGATGTGTCGGGTGTCGTGACTGCGGTGCTGGCCGAGCGTGGCCAGGTGGTGGCCGCTGGCAGCCCGGTGGTGCAAATTGCCCAGGATGGCGCGCGCGACGTGGTGTTTGCTGTGCCCGAAGACAAAGTGGCGGCGATCCGGCTGGGGTCAGAGGTTACCGTCAAAAGCTGGTCGAGTGGCCTGAGCGTGAAGGCGTTGGTGCGCGAAGTGGCCGCCAGTGCCGACCCCGTTACCCGCACCTTCAGCGTGAAGGTGGCGTTGGCTGCCAAAGACGATTTACCCCTGGGCAGTACGGTGTCGGTGTTGCCCGCTGGCGTGCAGCACACCGGCACACAAGTAATCAAGTTGCCCACCGCTGCCTTGTTTGCGCAGGGGCAAGGCACAGCGGTGTGGGTGCTCGATGAGGCCAGCATGACGGTCAAGCTGCAGCCGATTCAGGTGGCCACCGCCGACGGCAACGATGTGGTGGTGGCCGCTGGACTGCAGCCAGGCATGCAGGTGGTGGTGGCCGGCGTGCATGTGCTGGCGCCCGGGCAAAAGGTCACAATTTACAAGGAAAAAACACCTCTAGCCCTTGGTAATCAAGCGCAGACAGCTCCTTCTAATGTAGCAATTCAAAGTCCTGCAGCCGCTGTGTCTGCCGCTGCCAAGTGAGCCTGATATGAGTGAAAACCACTTGCACCCTGAAAAGGGTTTCAACCTGTCACGCTGGGCCATTGCGCATACGCCGCTGACGCGGTTTTTGATGATTGTGCTGATGGTGCTGGGTATCTCGAGCTATTTTCAGCTCGGGCAAGACGAAGACCCGCCTTTCACCTTTCGCGCCATGGTGGTGCGGGCCTACTGGCCAGGAGCCACGGCGCAGCAAATGGCCGAGCAGGTGACCGACAAGCTTGAGCGGGTGTTGCAAGAGGTGCCCTATGCCGACCAGATTCGCAGCTACTCCAAGCCGGGCGAGTCGCAAATCATTTTTCAGATCAAAGACTATGCCCGCGGCGCTGAGGTGCCCAACGTCTGGTACCAAGTGCGCAAAAAGATCGGCGACATGCGTGGCAGCTTGCCACAAGGCGTGCAGGGGCCGTTTTTCAACGACGATTTTGGCGATGTGTATGGCGTGATTTATGCCCTGCAGGCCCCTGGTTTCAGCTACGCCGAGGTCAAAACCTTTGCCGATGATGTGCGCCAGCAGCTGCTGCGCGTGCCCAACGTGGCCAAGGTGGAGCTGTTTGGCGTGCAGGATGAAAAACTGTTTATTGAAATCTCGCAAAAACGCCTGGCGCAGTTGGGTCTGGACTTGAACGCTGTGCTGGCGCAATTGGGGCAGCAAAACGCGGTGGAATCGGCAGGTGGCGTGCAAACCCCGCTGGACGTGGTGCAGGTGCGCGTGGCCGGGCAGTTTAAGGCGGTGCAAGAGCTGCGCGCCATGCCGATCCGTGCCGGGGCCCACCAGCTGCGCCTGGGCGACATTGCCGAGATCAAGCGGGGCTACGCGGACCCGCCCGCGGTCAAGGTGCGCTTTCAGGGCCAAGAGGTAATTGCGCTGGGCGTGTCGATGACCAAGGGCGGCGACATCATTGCGCTGGGTAAAGCCTTGAAAGAGGCTACCGGGCAGATCGAGAAGTCCCTGCCGATTGGTGTGGCGCTGGGGCAGATTCAAGACCAGCCCAAGTCGGTGGCCACTTCGGTCAACGAATTTGTCAGCGTGCTGATTGAAGCGGTGGTGATTGTGCTGGCGGTGAGCTTCATCAGCCTGGGGTTGCACAAGCGCCCAGGGCAGCACCCGTTGTGGCGGCGCTGGACGCTGGACATGCGCCCGGGTTTGGTGGTGGGCATCACCATTCCACTGGTGTTGGCGATGACCTTTTTGGCTATGCATTACTGGGACATTGGGCTGCACAAAATTTCGCTTGGCTCGCTCATCATCGCGCTGGGCCTGCTGGTAGACGATGCCATCATTGCGGTGGAGATGATGGTGCGCAAAATGGAAGAGGGCTACGACAAGGTTCGCGCAGCCACTTTTGCCTACGAGATCACCGCCATGCCGATGCTCACCGGCACGCTGATCACCGCTACCGGTTTCTTGCCGATTGGCCTGGCCAAGAGCGCAGTGGGTGAGTACACCTTTGCAATTTTTGCGGTGACGGTGATTGCGCTGTGCCTGAGCTGGATTGTGTCGGTGTACTTTGTGCCTTATTTGGGCACGCGCTTGCTGAAAGCACCGCCGCATGTGCAAGCGTCTGCCGCAGGTCAACACACGCCACACGAGATGTACGACACCCCGTTTTACAGCGCCTTTCAACGCGCGGTGAACGCCTGCATCACCCACCGCTGGCTCACCATTGGTGCTACGGTGGCGCTGTTTGCTTTGGGGGTGGCGGGTATGGGCAAGGTGCAGCAGCAGTTCTTCCCCGATTCGAGTCGGCCTGAGATCACGGTGGATTTGTGGTCGCCCGAAGGCACCGCGTTTGCCGCCACTGAAGATGTGGCCAAACGGGTTGAGGCGCGGCTGATGGCCGAGCCTGGCATCAAGTCGGTCACGCAATGGGTCGGCTCTGGCGTGCCACGCTTTTATTTGCCGCTGGAGCAGGTGTTCCCGCAAAGCAATGTGTCGCAACTGATTGTCTTGCCGCAAGATTTGCCGACCCGCGAGGCCTTGCGCAACAAGCTGCCCGCGCTGCTGGCGCAAGAGTTTCCCGAGGTGCGTGGCCGCGTCAAACTGCTGGCCAACGGGCCGCCGGTGGCGTTTCCGGTGCAGTTTCGTGTGATTGGCACCGACCCGCTGGTGTTGCGCGAGCGCGCCGACGAGGTCAAGGCCGTCATGCGTACCAGCCCCAACACGCGCGGCGTCAACGACAACTGGAACGAGTCCATCAAGGTGATGCGTCTGGAAGTGGATCAAGCCAAGGCGCGTGCGCTGGGGGTCACCAGCCAGTCGATCGCCCAGGCCGCCAAAACCATTTTGGTGGGTAGCGTGGTGGGGCAGTACCGCGAGGGCGACAAGCTCATCGACATCGTGCTGCGCCAGCCGCAAGACGAGCGCAACGCCATCACCGACATTGCCAACGCCTACCTGCCCACCGCGTCGGGCAAGTCGATTCCGTTGACGCAAATTGCCAAACCGGTGTTCACCTGGGAGCCGGGGGTGATGTGGCGTGAAAGCCGCGACTACGCCATCACCGTCCAAAGCGATATTGTTGAAGGCTTGCAGGGTGCCACCGTGACCAATGAACTGTTGCCCCAGCTTAAACGCCTTGAGGCCCAGTGGGCGCAGGCTGGCCAGAGTGCCTACCACATTGTGGTGGCTGGTGCGGTAGCTGAGAGCGCCAAAGGCTCCAGCAGCATTGTGGCGGGCGTGCCAGTGATGCTGTTCATCACTTTCACGCTGCTGATGCTGCAGCTGCACAGCTTCAGCCGCGCCGTGCTGGTGTTCCTGACCGGGCCGCTGGGCATCGCCGGCGTGGCTGGTGCGCTTTTGCTGTTGAATCGCCCATTTGGTTTTGTGGCACTGCTGGGCGTGATTGCCCTGATGGGCATGATTCAGCGCAACTCGGTGATTTTGATCGACCAGATCGAGCAAGACCGCGCCCGCGGTGTGCTGGCCTGGGAAGCGATTGTCGGCGCTGCTACGCGCCGCCTGCGCCCGATCGTGCTGACCGCAGCGGCGGCGGTGCTGGCGATGATTCCGCTGAGCCGCTCGGTATTCTGGGGGCCGATGGCGGTGGCCATCATGGGTGGGCTGATCGTGGCCACCGTGCTGACGCTGCTGGCGTTACCGGCCATGTACGCTGCCTGGTTTCGCGTTACGCCCAGCAGCCGCTGAGCCCCGGTCAAATAAGGCGGGGCCTCGGGTTAAAATGCGCGCCGAACCAATTCCTGGGGGGCGGTGTTTACCCGCCCCCCTTTATTTGCGCGGGTGGCGAAATTGGTAGACGCACCAGGTTTAGGTCCTGACGCTGGCAACAGTGTGCGGGTTCGAGTCCCGCCCCGCGCACCACACATTTTTTGGAGAGAAACATGGCCGTAGAAGTAGAAACGCTAGACAAGCTCGAACGCAAGATCACGCTGAGTTTGCCCATCGAGACCATTCAGTCCGAGGTGTCGGCACGGCTGAAGAAGCTCGCGCGCACCGTCAAAATGGACGGTTTCCGTCCGGGCAAAGTGCCCACCAACGTGGTGGCGCAGCGCTACGGCTATTCGGTGCACTATGAAGTCATCAACGATAAGGTGGGTGAGGCATTCTTTAACGCGGCCAACGAAGCGGGCTTGCACGTGGCGGGCCAGCCCAAGATCAACGAAAAAGAAGGCGCACCCGAAGGTCAATACAGCTTTGAAGCGGTGTTTGAAGTGTTCCCCGAGGTCAAGATTGGCGACCTGTCGAGCGCCGAAGTTGAAAAAGTCGCCGCTGACGTGTCGGATGCTGCGATTGAAAAGACCATCGACATCCTGCGCAAGCAGCGTCGTACCTTCAGCCAGCGTGCCCACGACGCCGGTGCCAGCACCGGTGACCGCGTCACGGTGGACTTTGAAGGCAAGATCGACGGCGAGCTGTTTGAAGGCGGCAAGGCGCAAGACTTCCAGTTCATTCTGGGCGACGGCCAGATGCTCAAAGAATTTGAAGATGCCACCCTGGGGCTGAAGGTCGGCGAGAGCAAGACCTTCCCGCTGTCATTCCCGGCGGATTACCACGGCAAGGACGTCGCTGGCAAGACGGCAGATTTCATGGTGACGGTCAAGAAGATTGAAGCCGCGCACCTGCCAGAAGTCAATGAAGCGCTGGCCAAGTCGCTCGGCATTGCCGACGCCACCGTCGAAGGCCTGCGTGCGGACATCAAGAAAAACCTCGAGCGCGAAGTCAAGTTCCGTGTGCTCAACCGCAACAAGACCGCAGTCATGGACGCACTCATTGCCAAGGCCGAGCTTGACTTGCCCAACGTCGCCATCCAGGCCGAAATGGGCCGCCTGCTTGAAGCCGCCCGCGCCGACCTGAAACAGCGTGGCATCAAGGATGCCGACAAGGTGGCCATTCCTGATGACGTGTTCCGTCCGCAAGCCGAGCGCCGTGTGCGCCTGGGTTTGGTGGTGTCTGAACTGGTGCGCGCCAACAAGCTGCATGCGACCCCTGAGCAGATCAAGGCGCATGTCGACGAAATGGCTGCCAGCTACGAAAAGCCCGAAGAAGTGGCGCGCTGGTACTTCAGCGACCAGAATCGCCTGGCCGAGATCGAAACCATCGTGCTGGAAAACAACGTCACCAATTTTGTGCTGTCGCAGGTCAAGGTGGTTGAAAAGCCGGTCAGCTTTGATGAGCTGATGGCGCAAAACTGAATTGGCGTGCCGCCAATTCATGCTGGGGCAGGTGCCTGACTTGCAGTTGGGCATTTCTGCCCCATTTATTTGGGGCTGCTCGGAATTGGCTACAGTAGCGTCAGTTTTATTTGAAGCAATGTGATCGCTGTTAGGAGTGCAATGAACATACAGAATCTGGGCATGGTGCCCATGGTGATTGAGCAGTCGGGCCGCGGTGAGCGCTCTTACGATATTTACTCGCGCCTGCTCAAAGAGCGGGTGATCTTTCTGGTCGGGCCGGTCAGCGACCATGTGGCCAATCTGGTGGTGGCGCAGCTGCTTTTTCTGGAAAGCGAAAACCCTGACAAGGACATCTCGTTCTACATCAACTCGCCCGGCGGCTCGGTCAGTGCTGGCATGGCCATTTACGACACCATGAACTTCATCAAGCCGCAGGTCTCGACTCTGTGCACCGGCATGGCCGCCAGCATGGGCGCGTTTTTGCTCGCTGCGGGCGAAAAAGGCAAGCGCTTTGCCTTGCCCAACTCCAAGATCATGATCCACCAGCCCTCGGGCGGCAGCCAGGGGCAGGCCACCGAGATCGAGATCGCCGCGCGTGAAATCATCAAAACGCGCGAACAGCTCAACAAGATCCTGGCCGAGCGCACCGGCCAGCCGATCGAACGCATTGAGCGCGACACCGAGCGTGACTACTACATGTCGGCGCAGGAATGCCAGGAATACGGTCTGATTGACCAGGTTATCTCGAAAAGGGCGTAGTCGTCATGGCCAAAGGTTCTTCCGGCGAGAAAACGCTGTATTGCTCTTTTTGTGGCAAAAGCCAGCATGAGGTCAAGAAACTCATTGCCGGTCCTTCCGTGTTTGTCTGTGACGAATGCATCGACCTGTGCAACGAAATCATCCGTGACGAGCTGCCACCCAGCACCGAGACCACTGGCAAGAACGAGTTGCCCACACCCGCTGACATCAAGGCCAACCTGGATAACTATGTCATTGGTCAGGAACAGGCCAAGCGCATTCTGGCGGTGGCGGTGTACAACCACTACAAGCGGCTGCGCCACCAGGAGAAGGCCGGCAAGGGCGAGGTGGAGCTGTCCAAGAGCAACATCCTGCTGATTGGCCCCACGGGCTCGGGCAAGACGCTGCTGGCGCAGACGCTGGCGCGCATGCTCGATGTGCCGTTTGTCATGGCCGACGCGACCACGCTCACCGAAGCGGGTTATGTCGGTGAAGACGTTGAAAACATCGTCCTCAAGCTGCTGCAAAGCTGCAACTATGAGGTTGAGCGCGCGCAGCGTGGCATTGTCTACATTGACGAGATCGACAAAATCTCGCGCAAGTCGGACAACCCGTCGATCACCCGTGATGTCTCGGGCGAAGGCGTTCAGCAAGCATTGCTCAAGCTGATTGAAGGCACCATGGCCAGCGTGCCGCCGCAGGGCGGGCGCAAGCATCCCAATCAGGACTTTGTGCAGGTGGATACCACCAACATCCTGTTCATCTGCGGCGGCGCTTTCGCTGGGTTGGAAAAAGTCATTGAAAGCCGCACCGAGTCGTCGGGCATGGGCTTCAGCGCCACGGTCAAGAGCAAGCAAAACCGCGACCTGACCGAGGTGTTCAAGGAAGTCGAACCCGAAGACCTGATCAAGTTTGGCCTGATCCCTGAGCTGGTGGGTCGCATGCCGGTGGTTGCGACCCTGAGCGAACTGGCCGAAGACACGCTGGTGCAGATTTTGACCGAGCCCAAGAACGCCCTGGTCAAGCAGTTCAGCAAGCTGCTGGCGATGGAAAACGTCGAGCTGGAAATTCGCCCCGGTGCGCTCAAGGCCATCGCCAAAAAGGCACTGGCGCGCAAGACCGGCGCCCGCGGCTTGCGCTCGATCCTTGAACAAGCGCTGATTGACACCATGTTCGATCTGCCCAACGCCAGCAATGTTGAAAAAGTGGTGCTGGACGAGTCCACCATCAATGACAACAAAACCCCGTTGCTGGTCTACCGCGACGTCGCCAAAAAGGCGTGATGAAGCCTGTCTTTGTGGGTGTTTTGCCTTCTTTGGCGCAGCACCCCGGTGTTGATAATTCAACGGTAACCAAAGGATAACGTATGTCTGGTCAAACTCCCTTACCCGCTGAGCCGCTGGATCTGCCGCTGTTGCCGCTGCGCGATGTGGTGGTGTTCCCGCACATGGTGATCCCGCTGTTTGTCGGTCGACCCAAGAGCATCAAGGCGCTTGAAGCCGCCATGGCATCAGACCGGCGCATCATGCTGGTAGCGCAAAAAGCCGCAGCCAAGGACGATCCGGTGGTGGCCGATCTGTTTGGTGTGGGCTGCATCTCGACCATTTTGCAGATGCTTAAACTGCCTGACGGCACCGTCAAGGTGCTGGTCGAAGGGCAGCAACGCGCAGGGGTCGACGTGGTGACCGACGGCGAATCGCATTTTGTTGCTACCGTCATGCCGGTGGTGGCTGAGGCTTTGGCTGTGCCCGTACCCAAAGGCCGAGCCAGCGAGATTGAAGCGCTGCGCCGTGCAGTGATGCAGCAGTTTGACCAGTACGTCAAGCTCAATAAAAAAATCCCGCCCGAAATCTTGACGTCGATTGCCAGTATTGACGATGTTGGCCGCCTGGCCGACACCATTGCCGCGCATTTGCCGCTGAAGCTGGAAAACAAGCAGGGCGTGCTCGAGCTCTCGGTGGTCAAAGACCGCCTGGAAAACCTGTTTGAACAGCTTGAGCGTGAGGTCGACATCCTCAACGTCGACAAAAAAATCCGCGGTCGCGTCAAGCGGCAGATAGAAAAAAACCAGCGCGATTTTTACCTCAACGAGCAGGTCAAGGCGATCCAGAAAGAGCTCGGTGAGGGCGAGGACGGCGCCGACATTGAAGAAATCGAGAAAAAAATCAAGGCCGCCAAAATGCCCAAAGAGGCGTTGAAAAAAGCCGAGGGTGAACTCAAAAAACTCAAACTGATGTCGCCCATGTCAGCCGAGGCAACGGTGATTCGCAACTACATTGACGTGCTGGTCGGCCTGCCGTGGGCCGCCAAAACCAAAATCAAGCACAACCTGACCAACGCCGAGAAGGTGCTCAACGAAGACCACTACGGACTGGACAAGGTCAAGGACCGCATTCTGGAATACCTGGCGGTGCAACAGCGCGTCGACAAGGTCAAGGCGCCCATCCTGTGTCTGGTGGGGCCGCCGGGTGTGGGCAAAACCTCGCTGGGCCAGTCGGTGGCCAAGGCCACCGGGCGCAAGTACGTGCGCATGGCGCTCGGCGGCGTGCGTGACGAAGCTGAAATCCGTGGCCACCGCCGAACCTACATCGGCGCCTTGCCGGGCAAGGTGCTGCAAAGCCTGACCAAGGTGGGCACGCGCAACCCGCTGTTTTTGCTCGACGAGATCGACAAACTCGGTACCGATTTTCGCGGTGACCCGTCCAGCGCGCTGCTGGAGGTGCTCGACCCCGAGCAGAATCACAAGTTTGGTGACCACTACGTCGAAGTCGACTTCGACCTCAGCGATGTGATGTTTGTTGCCACCAGCAATTCTATGAACATCCCCCCAGCGTTGCTCGACCGCATGGAAGTGATCAAGCTGGCCGGCTACACCGAAGACGAAAAAACCAACATCGCCCTCAAGTACCTGCTGCCCAAGCAACTCACCAACAACGGCGTCAAGGAATCCGAGCTGCTGGTCACCGAAGAAGCGGTGCGTGACATCGTGCGCTATTACACCCGTGAAGCGGGCGTGCGCTCGCTTGAGCGCGAAATCTCCAAGATCTGCCGCAAGGTGGTCAAGGGCTTGCAGCTCAAACAATTGCGCGGCCAGGTCAAGGTGGACGGCGCCAACCTGAACGACTTTCTCGGTGTGCGCAAGTACGATTTTGGTCGCGCCGAGAAGAAAAACCAGGTCGGCCAGGTGGTTGGCCTGGCGTGGACCGAAGTGGGCGGCGACCTGCTCACCATCGAAGCCGCCATGATGCCTGGCAAGGGTGTCATCACCCGCACCGGTTCGTTGGGCGACGTGATGAAAGAGTCGGTTGAAGCCGCCCGTACCGTGGTGCGCAGCCGCTCGCATCGCCTGGGCATCAAGGACGAGTTTTTTGAGAAAAAAGACATCCACATTCACGTGCCTGACGGTGCCACACCCAAAGACGGCCCCAGCGCCGGTGCGGCCATGACCACCGCGTTTGTGTCGGCCATGACCGGCATTCCGGTGCGCTGCGATGTCGCCATGACCGGCGAGATTACCCTGCGCGGCGAGGTCACCGCCATCGGTGGCCTGAAAGAAAAACTGCTCGCCGCACTGCGGGGTGACGTCAAGACCGTGCTGATTCCTGAAGACAACGCCAAAGATCTGCAAGACATCCCAGAGAACGTCAAGAACGGCCTGGAAATCGTGCCGGTGCGCTGGATCGACAAGGTGCTCGAAGTCGCGCTCGAGCGCATGCCCACGCCTTTGCCCGAAGACGAACCGGTGGCCGTTGCACCAGCGGTGGTGGCGGTGGAACAAAACGCGTTGTCGGGGGCGGTGAAACACTGAATTTTTCGCATATAATTTCGCGCTTGCGATGCGGGAATAGCTCAGTTGGTAGAGCGCAACCTTGCCAAGGTTGAGGTCGAGAGTTCGAGACTCTTTTCCCGCTCCAATTACATCGCAGCAAATTTCGCGGGAATAGCTCAGTTGGTAGAGCGCAACCTTGCCAAGGTTGAGGTCGAGAGTTCGAGACTCTTTTCCCGCTCCAGATAAAAAAGGAAGCCAATGGCTTCCTTTTTTTATGCCTGTCGTGCCCGGCCTCAGCGCCGCAAGAGTGTCGATGGCCGCGTTACCTTGGGCTCAAACGGATGCTGCTTGGCGCCAAACGTTCGCAAAATGCGTTGCACGTAGTTGTGCGTCTCCTGGTACGGCGGCACACCCTTGTAGCGATCCACAGTGCCTTCACCGGCGTTGTAGGCGGCGGCCACCAGCGCCACGTCGCCCTCAAAATAAGAGAGCAGCCAACGCAGGTAAGACAAGCCACCGCGGATGTTTTGTGTCGGGTCAAACGCGTTACCCACGTTAAAGCGTTCGCTCGTTTCGGGGATCAGTTGCATCAGGCCGCGGGCGTTCTTGGGCGACACCGCAGCGGCATCGAAGTTGGACTCGGCGGCAATGATGGCCAGCGCCAGTTGCGGCTCGATATTGAAGCGCGGTGACAGCTTGTGCACCAGGTCGTAGATCTTTTTTGGGGCAATCAGCGAATAGTCCACTGGCGTCATCACCTCCACCACCACCGGCGCAGGTGGCACGGGTTCAGGCTCTGGCGCGCGCATGCACTCGGGCATTTCGGGCGCTACGTCGCCCAGCGTGGCCAGGTTGCGCTGGGCCACGGCAATCCCCTGTTCGGCCGCCGCTTTGAAAAAGAACGCAGCAACCCCGTCGTGGCGCGCCACACCACGACCGTTGGCGTACATCCAGGCCAGGTTGTACTGCGCGTCGGCGTTGCCCTGGCGCGCGGCTTCGCAGTACAGCGTGGCCGCAGTCAGCGGGTCACGCGCCACGCCTTCGCCGTTTTCCAGCGCGCGCGCCTGTGCAAACAGCGCCACGGCCAGGGTGCTGGCCGCGGGTGTTGACTGCGCGCTGGCGGTTGCACCGCACAGCGCGCAGAGCAGGGTCAGCAGCAAGCGAAAGACAAAAGCGTGCATGGGGTTGATTGTGATGGCACGGTCGGCGGTCTGTCGCTTTAATCATGTCGCGTGGAGTTCCTCACGAATAACTTCCCGCAAGGCCTCCTTGACAGCGTCTGCTGCAAGCCCCCGCCGCAAGGTCTCGTTGATCAGGGTCTGGTAACCGCGCCCGCCCGCCCGTAACTTGTAAGCCTGCAACACGGCGTCATCGAGATGAATGGTAATGCGAGTTTTGCCAGTAGAAAAAACAGGCAGCACGTGGGCCAACGGGCGCAGTTGGGCGGCCTGGGCGGCGGTCAGTTCAGGGCTGTCTTCGTCGGGCGCGCTCGACTTGGGCGCAGCACTGACCGCGGACCAGTCAATTGCAGGTGCAGCCTCAGAGGCCTTGAGCTTTAAACTTTTTTTGTTCACGATTGTTGGCCTTTCTGAAAGAAATGATATGGGTACGCATGGGAGTTGGACAGCAAAATACCACCACCATCAATCGCCCTTCAATGGTGTTGTAACCAACGAAGCGCCGCTCGGGGTAGGCCTTACGGGTATCCTCACGAACCAGCAGACCTGCATCGAACATGACACGCGCAGCCAGCAATGGCAGACCACGCTCGCGCACATTGGTGTCATTCTTGATCGCGTCGCAGGTAAATTCCATTCGCCCTATTGTATGCATAAAAGTATGTAAAACTGTAAAGCCCTGAGCTACTTTTATCTGGGCAGAACTCAATCGAAAATCAAATAAATCCGAGCCTGGCCCCGTTAAATTGAAAGAACAATCGTCATTGCGAACGCAGTGAAGCAATCCATGGCTTCGGATTGCATGGATCGCCGCGCTGCGCTCGCGATGACGTTCTCCATCAAGCTGGCCGTTGCGGTGATAATGCCCGCAGCGTGCTTTTTGGGATGAGTCATGACGGAACAAGTGCCAGCGCCAGAGTCAGGTCAAGCCACAATCCAGCCCCCCGTTGCCCTGCTCACGGGCGTTACCAAAACCTATCACATGGACGCGGTGGATGTACCGGTGATCAAAGGTGTGGACATCCTTGTGCGCCACGCCTGCTTTACCGTGGTGCTGGGGCCGTCGGGTAGCGGCAAGACGACGCTACTGAACATGATTGGTTGCATCGACAAACCCGACGCGGGCGAGGTGGTCATTGCCAACTGCAAGGTGGGTGAACTGTCTGACGACGCCTTGTCAGACTTTCGGGCCAAAAACATCGGCTTCATCTTTCAAAACTTCAACCTGCTGCCGGTGCTCAGCGCCTACGAAAACATTGAATACCCGTTGATCCTGGCCGGCGTGCCCGCCAGCATCCGCGGCCAGCGCGTGCCCAAGCTGCTGGAAGCCGTGGGCCTGGGCGACCGGGCCAAAAACCTTCCCGGCCAAATGTCGGGCGGGCAGCGCCAGCGTGTGGCCATTGCCCGCGCATTGGCGCGCAAGCCCAAGCTGGTGATTGCCGACGAACCCACCGCCAACCTCGATAGCCAGACCGGCGCGGGCATCCTGGCGCTGATGCGGCACATGGTCACGCACAACAAGATTTCGTTCATCTTCTCGTCGCACGACCGCGAGGTGATCCGCGCGGCTGACGACACCATCTTCCTGAAAGACGGCCTGATCCGCGGCATTCGCCGCCGTGGTGTGGGGGTGCCGTCATGATGACCCTGTCTCTCGCGATTCGCAACTTGCTGCGCAACCGGCGGCGGTCGCTCACGACCCTGCTGGCAGTGATGATCGGGGCCATGTCGATCTTGCTCTTTGGTGGCTATGTGCGCAATATCGTCTACGGCCTGGAGACGCAATTTGTCGTCGAGAGCGGTCACCTACAAATCCAGCACAAAGACTATTTCTTGTTTGGCGCGGGCAACCCGTCGCTCTACGGCATTGCCGATTACGACGCCATCATCAGCAGCGTCAAGGCCGATCCAGAACTGGCGCCACTGTTGGCGGTGGTGACTGGCAAATTGCAGCTCGGCGGTGTCGCCGGCAACTTTGCCGCAGGGGTTTCACGCACCGTGATGGGCAGCGGTCTGGTGGTGCAAGACCAGAACCAGATGCGTCTGTGGAACGACTATAACTTTCCATTCATGCTGGCACCACTGCCGCTGGCGGGTACCTCAGCCGATTCGGCGGTGATTGGTTTTGGCGTGGCGCGGGTGTTGCAACTCTGTGGGCCGCTGCAGGTAGACAACTGTCCCGGTGGTACCGCCGTACCAACCGCTGCGAGCCCGTCGCCGACACCCGACAACGCAGCCCCTGATGACATTGCCGCCCTGTCCGCACAAGAGGCGCAAGCGCCAACCGCGGCGGCAGGCGCCATCCAGATCGAGCTGCTGGCTGCCACCGCGCGGGGTACCCCCAACGTGGCCCGCCTGAAGGTCGTCAAAGCCGAGCAGCAGGGCGCCAAAGAGCTCGACGACATCTTTATCGCATTGCACCTTGGGCAGGCGCAGCGGCTGGTCTACGGCAGCGGCACGCCGCGGGTGACGGCGATCATTGTGCAGCTCAAACACACCGCTGACCTGCCGCAGGCGCAGGCGCGCATCGCGCAAATACTCGCCAAATCCTACGCCGACAAGCAGCTCAGCGTGCGCACTTTTGAGCAGCTCAACCCGTTTTACGGGCAAACCATCAAGATGTTCGACGTTATTTTTGGCTTTATCGCGGCACTGATTGGTGCTATTGTTTTGTTCATGTTGAGCAACACCATGAGCATGACCGTGGCCGAGCGCACGGTCGAAATCGGTACCCTGCGCGCCATCGGCCTGCGCCGCAGCGCCATTCGCAACCTGTTTGTGTGCGAAGGCTTTTTGCTCGGGCTGTTTGGTGTGGTGTTGGCGATCGTGCTGGCCATTGGCGTGTCGGTGGTGATCAACCAAAGCGGTTTCAGCTGGATTCCCCCGGGCTCCATGGCGCGTGTGCCGCTCACGGTGCGGGTGCTTGGCGAATACAAATTGATATTCACCAGCGCCATCGGGCTGCTGGTGGTGGCCACGCTCTCGGCCTGGTGGCCCGCGCGCCGCGCTGCCGGCATGAACATTGTTGACGCCTTGCGCCACGTTTAACCCTCTTTTTGTATCGGAACCCGCGCATGACCTGGCTTCGTTTCTTGTTATGTGCTGCGGCGTTAGCGCTGGCGGCCAATGTCCCAGCGCAAACCGCAGCCGAGCCAAACGCCCAGGCTATGCTGCAAGCCAGCGACCGGGTGCGCAATACCGACCGGGCTTTTGCTGTGACGGTGACGCTGATCGAATACCGCAACGGCCAGCAGACCGACACCAGCACGCTGGCCAGCTACGCCAAGTCTGACCCGCGCAGCGGCCAGTTTCGCACCTTGATCAGGTTCGTGGCCCCCGCGCGTGACAGCGGCAAGCTGATGCTCAAGGCGGGCAACGACTTCTGGTTTTTTGACCCCGCCAGCCGGGCCAGTGTGCGGCTGTCGCCGCAGCAGCGTTTGCTTGGCCAAGCGTCCAATGGTGATGTGGTGACCGTCAACTTTGCCAGCGATTACCGCGCCGAGCTCGGTGTGCGCGAGGAAATCCGGGACGGCGAACGTAAAAAACGTGACAGCACGCGGCTTGACCTCAGCGCCTTCACTGACAACGCCAGCTACCACCGCATCGAACTCTGGGTGGACAGCGCCAACAGCCAGCCGATCAAAGGCAAGTTTTACGCCGACAGCGACCGCCTGCTCAAGACCGTGTACTACCGCCGCTACCAAAAGCAGCTGGGTGCTGACCGGCCCACCGAAACCGTCATCATCGACGGCCTCGACCCCAAATGGGTGACGGTGATGCGCTACACCGAATTTGCCTTCCGCGACGTGCCCGAAACCTGGCTGCAGCGCGACTATTTGCCCAATTTCAGACCGGACTAAGCCATGTCAAAACCATTCCTTTGTGCTGTTGTGCTGGCGTGCGTTGTGCCCTGCGTTGTCGCGGCAGAGGCCGAAGACGCCGCGCTTGATCTGGCTGACGTGGCCCCGCAGGCGGCGCCCACCGTTGCCAGCGACTGGCGCTTGTTCACCGAATTGGCAGCCGGTCAGACGACACTGCGCCAGGCGGGTGCGGCCGATACCAGCGCCACAACGCAGCGCCTGTCGCTTGATGTTGCTTTTGACAAAAAGCTCAGCCCCGAACTGCGTGCGGTCTTCGCAGACCGGCTCGACCTGACGCACCAGTCTGACGCGGTGGGTTCGCGCACGGTCAACACCTTCAAGGAAGGCTATTTCAGCTGGCAGCCGGACGCCCGGCGCGTGCTCGACGGTGGGCGCATCAACGCGCGCTACGGTGCGGCGATGGGCTACAACCCGACCGATTTTTTCCGCGAAGGTGCCAACCGCTCGATCACGTCGCTCGACCCGCAAGACCTGCGCAACAACCGCATGGGCACCGTCATGCTGCGTGGCCAGACCCTGTGGCAGGGCGGGGCGCTGACCGCCATCTACGCCCCCAAAGTGGCTGATGCACCCAACGCCGGTGACTGGAATGCCGACTTTGGCGCCACCAATAACCGCCGCCGCTGGCTGGTGGTGGCCAGCCACCAGGTGGCTGACAACGTCAACCCGCAAGTCATGCTCTACGGCGACGAGCGCCAGCCGGTGCAACTCGGCCTGAACCTGGCCATGCTGATGGGCGACGCCGCAGTGGGGCATTTTGAATGGTCGGGCGGGCGCAGCAAGACCCTGCTGGCGCAGGCCGCGCCGCTGGCACCCGGCGTCTCGCAAGACGAGACCTGGCACAACCGGCTGGCCACCGGCTTTACCTACACCAGCGCCAGCAAGGTGTCGCTCACGGCGGAATACGAATACAACGGCGCTGCGCTCGACCAAACCGTGTGGGACGCCTTGCGCGCCGGTGCGCCGGCCGACTACGCCAGTTACCGCCAGTGGCTGCAGCAGCGCCAGGAGATCACCACCCGCCACGCCGCGTTTGTGCGCGCCACCTGGCAAGACGCATTGGTCAACCGCCTTGACCTGACGCTGATGCTGCGGCGCAACCTGGACGACCAAAGCGAGCTCACCTGGCTTGAGGCCCGCTACCGTCTGGACCATGCAGAGCTGGCCCTGCAGTGGCAACTGGCCAGCGGTGATGCCTTCAGTGACTATGGCGCATTGGCTCAGCGCCGACTGATACAGGCGCTGTTTCGCTATTATTTTTGAGTTGAGTCATTCCTGAGGGCAGATCCAGTTACCTGCTTGATCCATGGGCCAATGGGCGCATTTGTGCGGCCCAGTCAATCGCAGGTGCAGCCTGAGAGGCTTTGAGCTTTGGACTTGTTTTGTTCATGGTCGTTAACGTGAAAGTGCGCCGTCATTGCGAACGGAGTGACGCAATCCATGACTTCCGAATAAATCCGAGCCTGGCCCCTTTAAAACCCTGAAAGAATACAAGTGCCCGGCAGGGCGGCGTCCGGTGGCCGGGGTTGTCCAGGGCCACCCACCTCTGTCATACCGGGCCGCGACCCGGTATCCATGAACCCGCAATGACAATCTTCCACCGTGCTTCGGGGTGGCCTTGATGCCATGATGGCTAGACAGGAGCCGCCGACTGCACTGTCAGCTTGAATCCCATGGCGCGCATGACCTTGAACAGGGTGTCGGTGTTGGGCGCTCGCTCGCCGGAGAGGCTTTTGTAAAGGCTTTCACGCGACAGGCCGGTGTCTTTGGCCAATTGCGCCATGCCACGCACCTTGGCAATGTCACCCAGCGCGGCGGCCAACTCGGCAGGGTCACCGTCCTCAAGCACCTGGCTCAGGTATTCGGTGATGTCGGCCTCAGACTGAAGGTAGTTGACCATGTCGAATGGCCTGGTTTTGATCTTGCTCATGGTAGCTCCTTGGCCAGTTGTTTGGCCCTTTCGATGTCGCGAGCCTGGGTTGATCCTGGTAGCCCGGTCTTTCAGTCCGCTCAGCCAACGGCTGAATTCATCAGTTTCGATGACGGTATACATGAACCGTATTGTAGCCATCAGGCCACAAAAGTGTCGACGCCACCTGCAACCAAATCATAGCGCTGAATTGCTATACCAAAAATAGCTACTAGCGCATGCAGTACCTGGGCTTCACAAGTTCGACACTTCCTGCACGTAAGTCTATGATTCCATTAGAAATGGACTTCAAAGCGTAGACTACAAAACGGGTTTAGCCAGGTCGGATGGGGTCGGTGGTGTCAACGCCAGTGCAGCAAACAGCGACTTCTGGGCGGGTGTGATTTCCGTCAAACCGCCAGCCAGGCAATTTGACCCAGGTATTGCGCCTTATCAAAGTAACGACGGTCAGCCGCAACCAGCACTGCGCCAGGAACCGACAACGCCACGGCGTGGTAAAGCTTGTCAAACAAATGGTGGGCAAGGCTGACAAGCCAGTTCAATGGCGCG
>Ga0210021_1001469_pt1 | contig 22820 bp, 19 predicted proteins | sample CryGeymeta201517_FD_183981 | JGI IMG/M metagenome (GOLD analysis project Ga0210021, IMG submission 183981) | Groundwater microbial communities from Crystal Geyser aquifers in Utah, USA - Crystal Geyser metaG 2015-17 (SPAdes) (version 2) | ecosystem: Environmental > Aquatic > Deep subsurface >... | reverse complement strand
CGCACTTAGCGACCCTGGTTGATTACATTGCTTGATATTTTTTGCGCTGAGATAATGACCGGAGCGCCCGAAGGACTTGATGGGGCCAACTAATGTTGCCAGATTCTGACATGCGCGGACACTGGGCTGCGGCCAGGGGCCGCTGGTTGTGCAGTCTGTCCCACGGCAATCCCACAAGATTTTTGCCGCATTAACTTTTCCCTGTTGATGGGCATTTTGCGCAGTGGTCGCAGTGTAGCGGTAGGTTGGTGGTTTTGCCTTCTTCACCGCCACCGAACCTACGTCCTTTTGTTGAATCAAAACCGGGTTAGCGCTATTTGCCGCCTCAACAGTTCCCACAAGGAATGTCAGAACAGTTGCAACGAGAAAAAATCCGAGTGAAAACAACGTCCAGGTTATTCCCTTTTTGTTCTCTATCAAAGGCACCATTTGCTTTCCCCTGCAAGTTTTGCGTACAATTTGGAAAAAATTACATAAAATCACCATTCGCTATTTAATCCGTCTATTCGACCCTGAGGGCGATCTCAAAAACACCAACAAAACCTCGATCTTTAACGCCGTGGATCCCAGCGAATCCTCAAATAACCATTTGCCTCGTCGTAAACCTTGAGATGGATACCCACATCGTCACCGTCCCCATCATTGGTGCTATTCAGCCAGTTCAGGCTAATATCACCATCCCGCTCTTGCAACAAGACATTGCCACCCCATCCGAAAGGTAATCCACCGCGCCCAGGAGAAATATGAACATTGGACATAACGTCACCACAACTAAGACCGACCACGGGGATACGGCGATTGGTGACACGTGATCCTCCATCGACACTATTTGCGTCTTGGTTCCTTGCGCAACGATGATTTACACTTTCGGGAACCCTGTCGGGAATGCTGATGAGGTTACCTGCCGCATCAGTTTTGACATGCCAGACGGCCACGCCATCTTCCGGGGCATCAGCATCATAGCCGTAGCCGATAGATGAAGTGGACCCGCGTACTCTCGTTGATCCTTGCCGGCCGCGATATTCCAGGATGAAATACTCTTGGGTTCCTTTTCGAGGATCATAAAGAATAATCGGACCACCGTTATATGACTCCCCATACAGTTGGCTGGATTCTCGTAATAATGCTGAGCCTGCGTCGGTGAGAGAGTAAATACGCGGTTTGAGCCAACCCAGACGGGATCGATGCCAGGGATCCAGCAGGAAAGTTTGATCCGGCTTCGGATTTGGTAACGCCCCGACATATCCAGTACAGGTCATAAGCGACAACCCCTGACTCAGGCATGTTGTTCCATAGATATCAATAGTTCCTAGCAGATGACTTAACTCATGAGCGATCGTGGAAATATTTGCGTCATGCCCCACATATGAGCCACCCGTACAAACATCTATCATTTTTGTGGACCCTGGAACAGGAACCTTCGTGCAACTTTTGGTAGAAACGGTTTGGCCCCCTCCCGTTGAAAAATTTTCGATTATCAGGAGACCGAGCTCAGAGGCGGCAACACGTCCGTCACGGTTGCGATCATACCGACTGAAGTCAAATCCGCTTTTTGCAGCTTCAAGCTTAAGCATAGGGAGCTTCCGGCCCGTTGTCATCGATTGCTCAAGATGGGTAATGACCGGGCCGACAATCGCAGCCTTACTCCAGGAAAACCCACGGTCGCCACGAATGGAAGGAAGGAAATAACTATTGACCTTATAGAAATCGACCACGTTTGGATAACCCGGGCCAAAGATCTTTCGGTCATAGTACGCCGCGCCATGAGCAAGTCTGGGGCTGGAGGCACGAGGCCCATTTGGCGCCAAAATGACCAAAAGAGGCCGAACTCCCCGGGCATGCGAATGGTCTGCAGGACTCGTCATGGTGCCAAATTTAAAGTCTGCAGGAGTAGCGTCAGCCGATTCACCTTGACTGCTGGGGCAGGTTCGAACTCCAAAGGACGCCATGATGGCTGATGAAGGCTGGTTTGTATTGTGTAAAGTTAGCAGCATCGGCAGGTCAGGGTCGAGCTCCGTCGGAGCTTTGATAATTAACTGGCGGTCGGTCCAAGTTAATATCTCGCCCGAGCGGATTCCAAATAGTGCTGTATAGCGGGGTGATCGACTGCCGAAATCGTGGCCGTCAATAACAACACCGCGTCCTGGCCTGACACAAGCTCGAACGCGGGTAATCTGCATCCTTGATCGTCCATATGCGGCGATAGCCGCACTGATTTCAGCCCCGGTAATAATTTTTTGATTGTTTTGGGGGTTGCAATCGGGGCCGGACACTTCGATTGTAACTGTATATTCAGGAATAAAATCAGCACTGCTACTGACATGGGAAATTCGAAAAGAAAAGTGACCACTTCGGTCCGGAGTCAGTTGGCCTCCAAAGTTTGTAGCCGGAACCACAGGAAACCGATTTCCCCCTTGTTTGATCCTTGCTGTAATCCATCTGGGCTCTTGACCACCGTTGATGACTTCTCCATTAACATCAATCGTGTAAAATCCGGGACGTTCTTCCCTCGTAGAAATCGCACCGATATGAATATTCGTTATGGCAGGGTCAGGGGAGCACTGCCTGAAGATTTCTCCGGGGGGCTTCAGGTTGATGTTCGGGGTTTTTTCGTTCGGCGGTCGCAGAATGGGTTTATTTGTTTTCAGTGTCGGGAATTTAGGTGTTTTGGATGTTTCAATCGCAGGGGCTGACTGTGCAGAGAGACCGAAAACGAAGAGAACCAGCAAAAAAAAAATTAACTCTTTTACCATGTTTTAGTCTTTTGAATTTCATCGGCCTGGCTCCTCGTGAATTACTTTTATTCAGCGCACATTGCGGATAACTTCGTCATTCGACTCCTCGTTAGTCTTCCTTATCGTATCTGTCCCCATTTTTATAGACTCACTCCTTGCACTCACATCCTGTTGGAGATGTTCCGTTTCATGATCGTTCCCTGAGTTTGCACGTTCCGCTTTGTCTTTTATTTCCTGTATTTTCTGGGAATATTTCCTGGGAAATTCATGCAAAGAACCAACCGGCAGCGAGACGTTGCCATTGAGTTGAGTCGGGAGCGCACGACGCACGGCAGCAGAGGAAATAGAAATCGTGGTTCCTGCTTGCTCGCCGCATTGGCCGTAGTCGTTTCGCATGTTCAAGACATGGAGTGAAAAGGAGGGGAGAGGGCTTGCGGTCGCAAGGATTGGCTCAGACTGCGCCTGAACATGAAGGTCGCCCGAGATATCAAAACGCTGATTGGGCTGAACTCGCTGTTTGAACAGTTGCAGCGCAATGCGCTTGACTGCTCCCCGTTGTGATTTTTGTGAAACATTCAATCCGGCAACAGCAACACCGGCAAGTCCCCGGTTCTGGATTGTACCATTCAGGAGATAACGGTAAGCCTGTTCCCCTGTAGCGGTTTTTTGCGGAATAACACGCACAATATGCAGTTCTCGGGCAACAAGCTTGGGGCAGCCCCGAACCGCATGGCTCTTTACCGGAGGGGACGCTGCGGTTGGGGCGGCTTGGTGAGACAGCCCTTTCACTGGATCCGCATGGAGGTTAATCGCATCAGCGATTCCTGCGCCTGTCAGTAAAAGAGACAGGCACAGCAGAACCAGTATTCCACCGAAACTCAATGCCTTCATTGTGTCCTTCGGTTTAAATAAATTTATCTAACTTTAAAACAATGGTATACACTTCAACCGCACAAGTCAAACACCCCCGTCAATCCGATTTTCATCATCAAAATTTTGACAGTCACCTCACCGCGCCGGTTCCCACGGCTCACCACTTCTCATGGCAAAAAATGATCGCATCAACCGCATCAACGCCAAAAATTGACGCACGCTAAACTCGGAGCACAAGTCTACCCAGGGTGAGTGCGTAAAAAAATTGCTCGTTACCAGGCGATACGCTGATTAAACTCAAACACCGGTTCGGGTTGGGGGTTGATTCCCATTGTAGATCGCTGCCCGCTTGATGCCGATGCGCCTGTTCGAGTTCCCACAGCGGCGGCCCGCGCGCCGGGGCGATTCTCGGTGGTTGCGCCGATTCGCCGAGGTGATCCAGAATCTTCCGCGCGGTACCTGCGTCGGTGATAAAAGGGATGATCCGCATCTGCGCCTGAAAAATCGGGCAGACCAGCGGGAGGGTCTAGATACGCGTCAGCAGCATTGCGCACAGTCTAGTGCGATGCGGCAGGGCGGGGTGGTGTCTCTTCCAATCCGTTCCGCGACATCTTCCTGGTACAATCCAAGTTCAAGACAACGGCGACGCAGGTGGTCGCCGAGCACTAACCGTCAACCCAGCCTATCGTGCAAGGCGCTCTGGGGGATCGTCACATCGCCATACTGAGCCGGGGAACAGACGGCTTGCCTTCGTTTACGATCGGCCTATTCGTTCAGCATGCTGGGCTATAGATGGCAGTCGTCGAAGGACACATGAGTTAGTCTTTGGCTGCTTCCCTTGCCGGAATGAAGATCAAATCAAATGGCGGCAGACTGCATCGAACTGGCAACGAACTCCGCAAAAGGTGGAATTTCCCCTCGCGAACTCGCCGCCTCAAGAGCTGCCATATAGTTCGCGCGTTTTTCTATCCGGATAACCGTCCACGGGTACCCTCCAGAAGCCAGCATGGCATTCATCAGGAACCGGCCCAGTCGTCCATTACCATCAAAATACGGGTGGATATACACGAACAGAAAATGTCCCAGTATAGCCCGTACGGCGGCACTGGCTTCAGCCTCCAGCAGGTCGCACAGTTCCGGCATCATGTCTCGAACAGCATCCTGCGAGGGAGGAACATGGGTCGCCCCTTTGATAAACACCTTGTCTGTCCGGTAACCGGCCAGATCAGACGGCTTCAGGAAACCAGCATCAACATTGGGTGAAAATAGATTGCGATACCATGCCGCATGATCACGGCGGAACGCTTCGCCGGGATTCGCTCCGCTCAGAATGTTTTTGATCGTGGCTTTAACCGCAGTGTGAGCGAGCCAGTAACCATGCGCCGCCATGGCGTTTTTTATTTCCGCGTCAGAATCATTCCTGTCCGGGTTCCAGTCACCGGTTGCGACCTTTTGAATGAGTTCCGGTGTGACACGATAACCTTCAATCGAAAGTGAGTGATAGGCATCGGTTTTGTAGTTTTCTTCAACCGTCTCCATGAACTTTTCACTGTTGGTAGGAATGCCGGGCTCGATCGGGAAAGAGTTCAGCACGGTCTCTCGCATGGCCTGCCACATGAGACGCATCCGCAGGACATAGGGTGATTGTGCTCTGGTGAATGTCAGGGGTTGAGGTGTCACCCTGAAAGGATTGGACTCAATGACCACATAACCTGCCGCGCGCAAGGTTGCGAGGACATTATCCGCCAGATCTTTGCGCCCCGAGGCTCGTAAGGCCCCGGCGAGTCGCCCAGCAACGGTGCTATGGCCCCCTTCGAGCAGTTCCCTGTTCAGATCCGATGCATCCCGTAACTGATGGAGAGCGATGTGCGCGTCCTGAGCGTAGGTGACAAAAAAAGCTGCCGGCACGCGAATGAGAGCCGCGGGAAGCGCCAGGACACGAATTTGCTCAACGAGCTGGATTTTGGCGGCCGGAGTGAAATCCTTGGTCTTGTAGTCCAGGATTGAACAGTTGCCAGGCAGCTTCAGCAGGCCGTTCTGACCGAGTGGTGTGTGGATCACGACCTGCTGTGGCGTAAGCGTTTTTCCCGTATGCAGAAATAGTGAGTATTCTGCCGACACATGCCATTGATCCCCAAAGCGCTCTGTGCAATAGCCCCGGATGAAGTCACACATCGCAGCATACCAGGGAGTGCTGCCGCCCTCTTCTCCAGGGCGGCACGGCATATACCACCCTTTAACGATTGGTCGCAGGAAGCCGTTCATGACGAGGCTTTCCCGCTGAAGGCGGTTCAGATCCGCTGATTTTATTGCGGTTTTGCCGTCATCCTGCAATTTTTTCAGGGTTGTCAGTGCTTCGGCAAGCCTGCGTTGCGCCGGGGGGATTGCCATTGTATACCTCATCCGTTGCTAGCCTATTGTCACTTACGATAACTAGGATATTATGTCTTGTCAAGGCTAGGTTTTTATGTGTTGTCACAAGAAGGTTATTCTGCTCTCTATCAGATCAAAGTTGGCCATACCATGGTTGTGGATACGATCAAATTTGATAAAACATTCCTCATAAAAATTCATGAACGTTGCTCGCACTGGTGCTCCGAGAGGCTCTCGGATAGAAACTCTTCAATTTCTTTTTCGGGGTAAAGGCTATGCGCTTGCGGCGCAGCGTGGCCATGACCAGCTCAACGTGCCGGTTCAAGAAGATTAGTTCCTGGATGCTGCCGAATTCTTGCGTCTTTTGTCGTTGCAGTATGCCCGGGTTGAGGAGGTGGAGCGGGCGGCTGGTTAGTCGCGAGCTAAATTATTTTGCAAAAATAAAAATGTTTCTTGACAAGTCACCGAAAAGTGACTAATACTTAAGTCACCATTAAGTGACTTAAGTATTTAAAGGAAATAAAATGGCACGGGACAAAGAACAAACCAAAGAAAAGATCATCGCCGCCGTTGAACAACTCTTGGCACGCGAGGGCTTCAGCGCTCTTGGGGTTAATGCCCTGGCCCGAGAAGCCGGGGTCGACAAAGTTCTCATTTACCGCTATTTCGATGGCATGCCGGGGCTGCTCCGCTCTTATGGAGAATCCGCCAATTTCTGGCCGACCTTGAACGAGGTTGTCGGTGGCGATATTGAAAACCTCAAAGGCAAAGGTATCGGCGCGGTGGTCAGTGAAGTTTTGGTTAATTTTTCCCGCGCCCTGCGAAAACGACCCCTGACCCAGGAAATCATGGCCTGGGAATTAGTGGAGCAGAACGAATTGACTGCCATATTATCTGAGCTTCGCGAGGAGTGGGCCAAAAAGCTGTTTGCAACCTTTGCCACCGAAGCGGCCAGCACCGACCTCGATCTTCCGGCGGTCACCGCCTTGTTTGGGGCCGCGATTAATTATCTGGTCATACGTGGTCGAAGTACGCCTTTTTTTAACTTGATAGAAATCGACAACGACAGCGGCTGGCAACGGTTGGAAGCGATGATCCACCTTCTCTGTCAGCGCAGCTTCGTTTCCCTGGAGCCGTAAGTTTTTTTACCCACAATGTCACCGATTGGTGACCAAGGAGACCGCCATGAAAACCCACTTCCAACCACTGACCACCCTGCTTTTGCTGTGCACGTTACTCCTGCTTTCGGCTTGCGCTCATCAAGTGCCAACGCGAAGCGGTTTTATCAACGATTATCGTGATCTAAAATCTTTAGAGGGCGACGCAAACTTACAGGTTACGCCAATCGTTGACCGGTGGGATTTCGCTGCGATCGAGGTCGCGCCAGTCCAGTTCATTTCTGATGGGCAGAATACCCGCGTGGCAGATGCCGATCAAGCGGCGCTCTGCCGCAGCATGGAACAGGCGTTGTCGCAAGAGTTTTCGACGCTGTCTTCAAAAAATGCAGAGCAGAGCAAACACTTGCAGATTAAGGCGGCGATCACAAGTGTTGACCGCTCGCGACCAATCCTCAATCTGATAACGACCCTCGCTCTTTTTGTGCCGCTGGATAACGGGGGCGTCAGTGTCGAAATCGAGGCGGTCGATGAGGAAACCGGACGGCGTATTGCCGCCATGAGTGGTGCCCGAAACGGCTCAATCTTTGCGATGTCTCGCTATTTCAAGAGCTATGGCCATGCCGAAGCCGGGCTGCGTGAGTTGGCACACGAGTTTCGTAAAATGTTCTCAGCTAACCAGCTTGAGCGCTCTCCAGGCAGCACAAAAATAATTTAGAGCACAGGAGGCTCGTCATGAATTCTTCGCGACGTCAATTTCTTGTTAGCTGCGGTCGCTCCGCAGCCATACTCAGCGCCGGGCCGCTGCTTGCCAGTTGCGCTGTGCAAGCAGCGGCTAGCGTTCGGGGTTTCTCAGAAACCAGGCTTTCCGATCCCCTTGCTGCGCGCATTCTTGCTTATGCATCGCTGGCGTCCAGCGGCCACAACAGTCAGCCGTGGGAAGTCACCCTGCTGGAATCGCACCACTGGCGCATCGGCATTCCACCCGAGCGCCGCCTGCCGGCGGTTGACCCCTTGGGGCGCGAAACCCTGATCTCCCTCGGGGCCTTTTTGGAAAATCTCGCCCAAGCCGCTGCCGTCGAAGGCCTGCACGCCGAAGTCAAGATCCTCTCAGACGAATCTCAGTGCCGCGATATGGTCGAGGTGCGTCTCACTGCGGGCGCATCAAATTCCCCCGTTTGGCTGAAACGTATGCAACACCGGCGGGTTGTCAAAAAGGGACAATTAGCGACAAAACTGCGCGACGACGATATCCGCTGGCTGCAAAGTCTTTATCCGGAGCAGCTGCTCTATTTCCCACGCGGCAGCGCCGAAGCCGGGCGAATCGCCCAGGGGGCGGTCGAGGCAATGGCCATGCAATGCCAAAGGGATGAGGTGATGCACGAATTTGCCCGTTGGATGAGGTTTGGTAATGCAGAAATCGAGGCGCAGCGCGACGGGCTGACCACGGCAGGCATGGAAATCGAAGGCCTGGCCGGTTGGTTTCTCAACCATTTTTATACGCCGAGCGATGTGCTTAAGCCGTCTTTCCGCCAGCAAACCGTCGATCTCACCGCTGAGTTGGCCAACGCAGGTGCTGGATGGCTGGTCTTGGCCAATAACGGGCAGACCCCGGGTGCGTTGATCGAAACCGGGCGGCAGTACCAGCGCCTCTTTTTGCAGCTGCGCGAACGCAACATCGCCTGCCACCCCATGAGCCAATTGCTTGAGGAAGCCGCCGGGCAGAGGGAACTGGCAGGCTTGTTGGGCCGGGAAACCCATGCGCAGATGCTGCTGCGCATCGGCTACGTCGACCGCTATCCCGCGCCCGTCAGCCCCCGACGACCGGTAGACTGGTTCGTAAAAGGATAATGATGAAACAAATGGATTGGGCGAAGTAAAAAAATTGCAGGAATTGTCTTGAAATGCTCTCCGATCTCCATCAGCCTCCTATCAGTTTCAGGGTCCAGGAGGCTGAAATTTTCATTGCGGGATCAGCCGCTTTTCGAGAATTAATCGCTGCGCGGGCACAAACCCGCAATCACACATAAATTTGTGCAAACTGATCTGGCGCCAACTGATTTGGGTTTGAATTTTTTCGACTTGCAGGCGGGCGAGGTTAATCAGCAGCTGAGAAAGCAGTGCGCGGCCTACGCCACTGCTCTGGGCGGCGGGGTCGACACCCAGAGTATCGATGACCGCAGTCTGTACGGGTTGGCCAAATTCACCATAGTCGAGCCGCGCCATAATAAAGCCCGCCAATAAGTCTTTCTTTTCTGCCGTGAGAGAGATGCGAATGCCGGATTCCTGAAGCATTTCAGCAAATTTCTGCTGGTAATAAGCCCGGCGATCTTGCCCTGATAAATGGCGATCAAGCCGGATGACGGTATCAAGATCAGTTTGACGCAAAGAACGGGTTTGCACCCGATCACGTGCCAAACGGTCATAATCGTTGCCGCCGGGGCCGTGAACCTGCCACCGGCTGTCCATTGCGGGGGTGACCATTTCTGCAACATCTTCTTTGAGTTCCGTGGTGTCGCGTGCAATGATCTGAATGGGGGCCAGAAAAAATCCCGCCGCTGCAAAAAAACGCTGCATGGCATGGTTGGTCCAATCAATTTCCGTGCGCAGGCGCAGGATATTTTTTTTGACCATGCGTTCTTCAATCCCGGCGAGCAGACCGCGGCCGATACCTTGCCCCTGGCTGGCAGGCGCAACCCCAAAAACATCCAGAGCCGCAACGGTCGCGGACGAACCGAAATCGCCATTTTGCACCCGCCCGAAGGCGTAGCCTTTCAGCTCTTCCCCCGCCCTGGCTGCGCAGGTCACAAAGGCCTCGGGCGTTGCCGTGGCAATTTGCAGCCTCTTTTCGAAAAAACTGCGTCGCGGCTGGCCGATAATTTGGCTATCCAGCAGGGAGACCTGCTCAAGGTCATTGGCACTCAGGGATTGATAGCGTAATTTCATAGTAGACTCCATGGCTTGGTTGTGCGGAATCAAGAAGCTAAGGGTAAGTGGCCGCGTTCCTTAAGTTTTTCATAGCGAAAGGCCCCCCAGAGGGCGGCACCAATGGCACCGGCGTAAAGGGAATCGGCATGGGCGGTGACCTGAGTGTTCATCTGCTGCTTGTCCATGCCGTCCTGAATGGCCTGAACCAGCCCGACATCCAGAGCTAGACCACCGGTCATCATCACCGTTCCCTGTTGCACCCCGATGGATTTCAGCAGCTTGTTCAGACGATCGGCCATGGATTCGTGAATGCCACGCAAAATGTCGCAGGGTGCAATGGAGCGCGAGACCATGTTGATGACATCGGTTTCGGCGAGCACCGCACAGATACCGCTGACTTTTTCCGGTTGTGTCGATTGCAGGGACAGGCTACCGATTTCATCCTGGCCAATCCCCAGATAACGCGCGATATTTTCAAGAAACTGTCCCGAACCTGAAGCGCACTGGCTGGTCATGCGATACGTCAGCACTTTGCTCTTTGCGTCGATGCGGATGGCACGTCCGTGAAGAGCCCCGATATCAAGCACCGCCCGCGTTTCAGGGTTCAGGTAAATAGCGCCGCGTGCATGGGTGGTCATGGAATAGAAATGCCCGGTGGTGCCTTTGAGGCTTTCGCCCTCGCCGGTACTGGCGATGTAATTGATCTGTTCGCGTTTTACCCCTGCCTGGGTCAAAACGGATGTGATGGATTCTTTGACCAGGGTATGAGCGTCGCGCTGGCGGATACGTGCATCCCAGCGGCCCAACCATTCGCTCTTCTGCCCATCTACCCGGAACAGGGCGGTCTTGATGACGCCGGAGCCGACGTCGATGCCGATTGATGTGGTCATGATTTTCTCCTTATTTGACTGCGCTGTGGGCAAAGCTGGCCCCACCCAGGGCGCCGGTGTAGATCGAATCGGCGCTGATATTGATGCTGCGCTCGCCATAGTTTTCAAAGATCAACTGGCGTAATTCTTTGACCGCCGCCTGGTTTTTAGCGACCCCCCCGGTAAAGGTAAATTCTTCATCGACCCCGCCCGAGCGCGATAGCAGTGACATAGCACGGAGCATGATGGCCCGGTGCAGCCCGGCGAGGATATCGGCGCGGTTTTCGCCCAAGGCCATGCGATCGCGCAGCTCGGCCCCGGCAAAAACCGTGCAGGTGGAATTGATGCGCGTGGTCTTGGTGGCTTTCATGGCGATGGGGCCAAGCTCGTGCAGACCGATATTCATTTCATCGGCGATGTAACCCAGATAGCGCCCGCAACCGGCGGCGCAACGATCATTCATCTGAAAATTAACCACAATGCCGTTTTCGTCGACCTGAATCCCCTTGGTATCCTGACCGCCGATATCCAGCACGGTGCGGGTGCCGGGGAACATCATGTGGGCGCCCAAACCGTGACACAAGATTTCCGAGCGGATATGTTCTTTGGGGAAAGGCAGTCGCACCCGACCGTAGCCAGTGCCGACCACGTAGGTTTCTTCCAACTCCAGCGCCAGCACTTCGGCGAGGGCTTTGCGCGCGGCCTCCGCGCTGATCTTGACGCCTGCCACTTCACGCATGGCCCGCGTCAAACCATTGAGCAGCTGCTTGGAAACTGTGGCGTCGCCGGCAACCTGACTTTCTATATCAATTATTGATTTATCATAAACATTCAGGAGTACATCAAAGCTTAAATCTGACTCTTTACTTATGGACTCTGCCAGGTTCATAAAACGTGAGCCGGCAATGTCGCGAAAGAAATCCGATTTACGTTCGGCGCCGGGAGCATAAATGTCCGCAGCTTCGCTGGAAATGGTTTTGAAAACCCTGTCTAGCGCCTCGCGCAGGGGCGCTTTGAAGTTTTTGAAGCGTTCGTGGTCGAGATAGCTGTTGCAGGTCTGTTCCAGCTGCCCCAGTTCTGACAAAAACTGCTCCAGACGGAAATTGCGCTCCAGGTTGGCGAGGAGCAGTTCAACCCCTTCCCCGCTGCCGAGGGCGTTTTTGAACAGGGTGAAACGGGCGGCAATTTTCGCTTCCTGTTTGGAAACCCGTGCTGCAACATCGTAGTTTGACCGGGAATTGGTGATGCCGCGTCCCAGCACCTGACAGTTTTCATCCATCAAAACCGCCTTAGTGGTGGTCGAACCTAGATCAATGCCGATAAATGTTCGCATGAGATTGCTCCCTTAGGCCGCAGAGACAGAACCGCCGGCGCGGCGTTTCTGATCGATCATTTGGAAATAACTTTCGAGTCGGTTCTTGACATTGGCCGCCGAAAAATAGCGCGGATCGACCAGGTCGGTCTCGATGAAGGCGCCGGGCTTGCCGGTGAGTTTTTCGACCTCACGCATCATCACTAGCTGACCGGCCGAGAAGCTGTTGCAACTTTTGATCGAATTGATCAACAGACCGTCGGCTTCATATTCCTTAACGTTGCGCGCCAGCATGCCGACGCGGGTCGGCAGGTTGCGATTGGTGTAAACCCCCAGGCAGTAATCCGCCAGGGATTCGAGGGGATGTGCAGGGTCGTGGCGGAAATTATCGTAATCATAAACCCCGCCGACCTTGGTATAGCTACTGGCAACCACCACTGCGCCCATTTCGTAAAACATTTGCCAGAAATCGCGGAAGGATGTCCAGTTGGGCGGCCCTTCGACCACCAGACGGTATTTCTCTTCGGGCATATCGCCTTCGGGGGTCTGGGTGCAGAGGCCAAGGGCAATACGCTGCTCAATTTCGGTGCGCAGCATCTTGTAATAGTCAATCGCCTCATCGGTACCGCGAAAAGCGGTGAAGATCGGCCCCATGTAATAGACCCCGCCAAAGTAACAGTCGATGGGCGAGGGCTTGTGTTTGGACTGCTCCAGCATCCAGACCAGATCGTTTTCGGCCTGGGCTGATTTGCGCAGATATTCGCGCAAGCGGTCGATGTCGAATTTGATGCCGGAGACCTTCTCCATTACGGGAATGACTTCTTCCTTCAGCTGTTTAACGATGTAATCGCGCATATTTTGCGTCGGTTTGCCGTCGGCGGCGTAGGGCACGTGGAGCATCACCGTTGGGCATTGGTACTGCTCGCGCAGCAGCTCGAACCATTTGAGAAAGGTAAAGCAGCCGGTATAGGAAAGCAGCAGCATATCGGGGTTGGGAAAGGGTTTGCCATTGGGTGCAATGTTGCCCTTGGCCATCATGCCGATGTCGGCCTTAACGTAGGTGCAGACATCTTCTGAATGGCCGGCGCGTTCGGCATTGGTAATCATCTCGCCCGATTTTTTGCGCATCGCATTCTGAATCGCGTTGATTTCGGGCAGATTGTTGGCAATATCGAAGCACATGAGCAATTCATTCAAATTGCCCGGCACAAAGGTTGACGAAACCTTGCTCTGGCCGCTGGTGATACGATCGTAATTACGGCCGATCATTTCTTTTTGCAGCAGCTGCGAAGGAGATTTAACCACGGTTGTTGAACTCATGAGGCGCTCCATAATTTAATTGAGTCGGCAAAGGTTCCGGCCTGCTCGCGGATCGGCTGCATCTGGCCGGAATTCTCGGCGTACTGCATGGTGATATAGGGGATACCGCGTTCCTTGAGGCGATCGACCATCATGGGCTGATCAAGCAGCGCCGGGTCGCAGAAACTGGGCGCGGCAAAAATCACCCCGTCGGCCTGGCGCTTTTGGATGGATTCGAGCATGTATTTGCCCTTGACCGCCAGATCGACCTCGTACTTGGCGGCGGTTTCGGCGCTGTGATGCAGAAAGGCTTTGGTCAGGTTGTCGAGGGGGTCGCCGTTGGTGGGAACCGCTTGCTGCAGCCAGCGCGTGACCAGCATGCAGTCATCATCGACAATGTAACAGCCCGCCATTTCCAGGGATTTCAGCAGATTCAAGGGTGGCTGCTCGCAAAAGGTGCCGATCAGCACAATGCGACAATTGTCACGCAGCGGTCGATTTTCGGCTTCGGCCGCCGCCAGGTAGCTTTTCAGCAGGTCGGTATGCTCTTCCACCGGCAGCACCATGCCGGCACGCATCAGTAGATAAACTTCGGCGGCGGGTGCTTTCCAGGGCGTGGCCGCGCGATAGTCGTAAACCTTGTTGACCCAGGCGCGGTTTTCATTGTACAGGGCGATAGACTGGTGCAAGTGTTCGTCGCTGATTTCGCGTCCGGCGAGTTTTTCGAGCCCTTGCTTAAATTCGCGCAGTTCGTTGACGTAAAAAACCCCGCCAATCTGATCATCAAAATTCTGCGGCAGATCGAAATAGCGCACATATTTGTCTTTGAACAGCAACTGCCAGATTCCCGACAGATTACGAATAACATCACAGATAGACGGGAAGACCATGCCATCGACAAAGTCGAGCTTGCCGGTTATGGCCAGTTCGATGGTCGAGCGCGGAATGCGGCAGAGGTAGCTCTGATAATAGGCATCGCCATGAATGACTTCCATGTCGGCACCACCGCCCAGAATGCCCAGGGGCAGCATGCCCGCCGCGTGAATCAGTTCGCGGGGCATATAGACCGGCATATAGCCGATAACCTTGCGCCCCGGCACGGCATCTTTCCACTGGCGGGCTTTACTGAAGCTGTTGTCGTTGAAAATTGCCTGACAGTCGTCAATAATCTGGTGTACGGACTTTAAACTCATAAGGCGCTCCACGCAGGGAAAACAGTTTAAGCTCTGGCTGGAATCATTATGTCGCTAAGGGCTATGTGGTAAAAAAGTACTTCAATACCGAAATGATGTCAAGCATAAAAAAACCTGATGAGCATCAATCTTCCGCTGGCGCCCACTTGAATTCAGGCCTCCCGGCTTCCTATTCATCTCAGCGGGGGTGAAAAGCCTCGCTTTTACTCAACTTTCAGGCTGCCGCGTGAGGGGAGACCAGCAGTGGAAGATACGTGCTCATCAGGTCAAAAAATGAAAATATTTGAACGAGGTTTTTCCCAGCAGAAAACTGGTGCTAATCAAGGGGCGGCATAACAGGACAGGAATATTTCCACGCAGAAACCCGGAGAGGCAAGGACACAGCTCGATGTGCCCTATCGCTCAACGCGAAAGTCCTCGGTTCTATGCTCTCCCACGCGGGCGCCTGGGAAGGAGTGCAACTCCGATGGCATCCCTGTTCCCCGCCACCCTCAGCCCCCGGCCATAATGGGTAGCAGCTTGACCTGGCTACCGTTGGGGACTTGGGTTTGGTTTTCGTCGGCAAGAACCATGTTGCCGTTGATGGCGATATTCCAGGAAGAATCTTGGAGCTGCTCGGCTGCTTCCGGCAGTTTTCTCAGGAGTTGGGCGCGCAATTGGCCGAGATTCTCAAGCGGCTGGTCAATGATGACCACGCCGTCTGGTGCTCCCGGTAGAGGCCAGGGCAGTTTGACCTGAACGCAGAAGCCAGTCGTCACCTTCGAGAGCGCCGCGTGCCAATCGGGTGACGGCAGGCCTTCGGCGTTGAGCCCGGTGAGCGTGTAGAAGCGTTGTTTTAACTGCGCAAATTGCTTCCGGTCGATCTTCTCGCCCTTGAAAGGTCCAACCTGAATCGGCTCATTGAACCAGCGTGGCGGCAGGCTATCATCCTGGGCCCGCAGGCCGAAATTGAAGTTAAGCATCCGTTCCAAACCGGTAATGTTGCGCCCAACTTCATCCAGATCGCTACCGCTCAGAGGAATGCCGGTCAGGCTGGTGATCTGTTCAGCGAACAGTGCCAGATCCGGGGTCGAGGGCGAGTTGAAGAGTTTGGTATTGAAACGACACATGCCAACGGCATCACCGGCGGCGAAGGTGTTTTCACAGCGGCGCACCGCGTACTCCTTGCCCGCATAAGAGGTCGGTTGCGCTGCCACAACTCCACCGTAGAGGGCGGTTTTGAACTCAGGGTCGTCGTTAATGCGGGCGTTAATCTCCAAGGTGGCCCGGTTGCGCAGGTGATCCATTCCCCGGGTCGCCACAGCCAAACCGAGGGCAAAAGCCTTGAGGATCCGCGCGTCGTGGGGGTCGGACTGGAAGAGCCCCTTGGAGGCCATGCAGTACTCAAGAGCCTCGGGGGGATATTTACCCAACTCAACGGCCCGGCTGGAGCAGGCGATGGTATCGCCAAAACCTTGGCGGCCAGCGGTCATAAACAGCAGCTGTTCAATCACCGGGTAGTTACCCCAGGTCAGCTCCAGACCACCGGTATCCTTTTCATCAATAATGCCGCGCTGGTAGAGTTCCATGGCCCAGGCGATGGCACTCCCGGTGCTGGAGGCATCGAGAGCCAGGTCGTTGATAATGTTGTTGAGGCGCAAAACCTGCTCCGGCTCTTTAATGCCGATGTTGGGGCCGAACTTGCCGACGATGATATATTCCGGGCCTTCGCCCTTGTCGTACTCATCGAAAACACCATCGTTGTTGATGCCGTTATAGGTGCGTTTTTTGTCATGTTCCAGCTGGATCTGGTTCTTGTCGTAGCCGGCATTACCGGCAATGCCTTGTAACGCTTTCGCTCCCCAGCCACCCTTGCCGCCCGGCAGCATGTCATTATTGGCCCGACAGCAGACTGGACACTTGTAGCACCCACTCATATTCGGGCGATAGGGATCGAAATTGTCGGCGTCGAGACTGTCGTGCCAGGTGGTCTCCTGGTTGTTTTTGGTGCCCATGGCACCCAGCACCCGGCTTGGTTTGTAGAGGAAGGGCGTACCAACCTTCTTGAGGGCGTGCTGAACCACGCTGACCGAAAGGATCTGGCGACCAATAGCGGCATTCTTTTTTTTGTATTCCGGGGTCAGCTCAGTTCGTGGCGGGGTTCCCCGCAACAGGATCGCCTTGAGATTGAGCGCCCCCATCTTGGCCCCGCCGCCGCCACGGCCCCAGATGGATTTGATCCCCGCCATAATGCCGCTACACAGTACCTGATTTTCCCCCGCGCTGCTGATGCGCGCCATGGCCAGATCCTGCTGCTCGGTCAGGGCAAAATCGCGCTCGATTGCCGCAGTAAACACGAGATTATTCATGCCGAGGTAGGCGGTGGCCGGGTAAAAATCGACCTTTTCGCCGCTGATCTGCAACAGAGTCCATTCCGGATTGCACCCATAGAGTACCAGATGGTCGTAACCGTGGCGTTTGAGAAAAGAAGGGAAATAGTCGCCGGCATTGCTGTCGAGAATCGCGCGACTTTCCGGCGAGCGACTGGTGACATTGCCACGGGTGGCACTGGGCATGTTGCTGGTTAAAATTCCGGCCCCGAAAATCAGGGGCACCTGCGGATCGAGGGGCGCACGTTGCACATCGAGCAGGTTGTAGAGCAGAAACATATTACTGCCGCGACCGCCGAGAAAAGTCTTGACGACTTCAAGCGGCAGGTAGCCCCGGCGGCACTGGCGCGCTTCAAGGTCGACGAAGAGCACTGCCCCCTGAGTCGGATACTGGGGCCGATCATGCAGCCGTTTGAACAGCTGGTCGATCTTTGCTGTGATCGTCATAACATCCTCGCTGAGGGTCTGGGGCTAAAAGAGCAACATGGGGCATTTTACCTTGTGCATGGCCGCATTGGTGACAGAATCGAAGAGAATATCCGTCATTTCTCCGCCACTTTTATGCCGGGCCATGATCAGCAGAAAAATTTTTTCTTCGGCATCAATCTTCTTCAAAATTCGAACCGGATCACCCTGCTCAAGTCGCAATTCAGGGTGAAGATCCGCGGCCCTGAAACGTTCGGCGAAGCGCTCCAGCAATTTATAGCCGGCCTCGCGCGCCCGTTCGCGGATGCTTTCGAGCTGTGGTGCGGGGATTGCACGATAGGAGAGCTTGTCTTCCAGCACATGCAGCAGGGTGACCCGATCCGGAAAACGCGTGCGATTTCCAAGAAAAGCGCTGATCGCCTTTTCTGTTGTTGGGGAATCATCCACCGGAATCAGAATTCGAGCATCCATAGTCATCTCCTCACTTTGGAAAACTATCCGCCTTGATCGCCCAGCAAAAAGTGTGACCAAGGCTCTTTGTCTCAACCGTAAACCAAACGCGGCAGCAGCAGCACCAAATCCGGCCAGAAGGTCAGAACCAGGAGAATGGCGATCTGAATCAGCAGAAAAGGAACCACGGCTCTGGAAACGAAAACCAGGTTACGATTGACCGCAGCCCCGGAGATATAAAGGCTGACCCCCAGAGGCGGCGTACAATAGCCGATGCCCAGGTTAATGGTCATCAATAACCCGAAATGCATGGTATCAATGCCGAATTTAGACAGCAGGGGTAAAAAAATCGGCGTCAGTATGAGGGTTGCGGAAATGATATCCATGAACATGCCAATGATCAGGAGCATGATATTGACGGCTAACAGAAAGACCCAGGGCGAAGAGATATGACCAGTCACCGCTTCGGCGATCTGGTTGGGAATCTGCTCAAAGGTCAGATACTCGCCGAACACCGAAGCTCCGGCAACGATAACCAGCAAGGTTGCCGAGGTGGCGGAGGAGGAGATGATGACTTTTTTGATATCTTTAAGTTTCATATCCTTATGGATGAAAACTTCAACAAAAAATGCATAAAAACAAGCGACGACGGCAGCTTCATTGGCGGTAAAAAGTCCGGAATAGATGCCGCCGAAAATGAGCAGCGGCAGACACAGAGCCCAGACACTTTCCTTCAAAACTGCGATTATTTCCTTGAGCGTCGGTCGATCAAGGGTCTTGTAGTTCCTTCTTTTGCAATAAACATAAGAATAAAAGCTCATGGCGATCATGATCAGAACCCCGGGAACAAAACCGGTGAGGAACAGGGCTTCGATCGGGTCGTTACTGACCATGGCGTAGAGGATCATGGAGATCGACGGTGGAATAATAATCCCCAGGTTGGGCGCGGTGGTCATGATGCCGACGGAAAAGCTTTCGTCGTAGCCATTTTCAATCAAAGCTGGGATCATGAAGCCACCAATGGCGACCACCGTGGCGACCGTCGAGCCGGAGATGGCCCCGAAAAAGCCACAGGCCAGAACCCCGGCCATCGCCAATCCGCCAGGCAAAAATCCAACCAAAACGTTGGCGGTTTTAATCAACTTGTGCACAATGCTGCCGGTCGTCATGATGTTGCCGCACAGAATGAAAAATAGCACCACTACCAAGGCAAATTTATCCATGCTGCGGTAGAGAACTTCGATGACAATTTGCGCGTCAATACCGATCATGAAGACCAGACCGACGGTGCCGGTAAAGAATAACGCCATAAAGACCGGCACGGTGGTTCCGAGCAGGCCAAGCAGCAAAAATAAAATAATCAGGTAACTGGAATCCATAAGCTTAGCTGGCAGCCCCCTCTTTCCAATCTTCGACCATTACCAGCAGGGTGCGGAAAAACATCATCGCCCCCATGGTTGGCAAGACCGCATAAAATATCCATTCAGGCAGTTGCAGGCTGCTGGTCTTGGCGTATTCATCCTGATACATCAAACTTGTCATAGACCCACCCCAATAAACCAGACACCCGGCAAAGACCAGGGTCGCTGCGTGGGAAAAGAGGTTGAGGCATTTTTTCAACCCGGGAACCAATTGCGGCAAGGCATCAATCCGAATCAATGAGCGACCGCGAACTGCAACCAGGCAACCGATATAGGTCGAGAAATAGATGGTTTTGCGCACCACCTCGTCTGACCAGTAAAGATTAACGTCGTTGGTCAGTTTGCGCAGCAGTACGTTGGCCATGGCAACAAGCAGGGCGATACACACCGAAAGCAAGAGCGACCAATCCTCAAGGACGATGAAGATACGATCAACTTTTTGAATTATTTTTTTTAGCATAATCCTGCCCCGAAAGATGAAAACCGGGGAGCAGACCTCCCCGGTTTTCATCAAAGTCCAAACTCTTCAGTGGTTAATTGCTGCCGAGTTTACTGCGAACCTTTGCCAGGTAGTCTGCACCGATTTTTTTGCCCCAGTCAGCGTAAACCGGTGCGGCTTGCTGTATCAGGCTGGCCTTGTCAGCGGCGGAAAGCTGAAAAAATTCTACCCCGGATTCTTTGGCTTTTGCAATTTGCGCATCGTGCTGGGCGCGCGTCATCCCACGGGTTTTGGCGCTTTCTTCTGCAACAACTTCAAGGAAAATAGCTTGCAGATCTTTCGGCAACTTATTGAACCAGCGCTTGTTTACCAGGTGAACGAACAATCCCTGAGCATAATTCAACTCGGTAAAGTATTTGGCAATGGTGAATTTTTTGGTGATATTACAGACAATGGCGGTATGGTCAAGACCGTTAATGACGCCGGTCTGCAAGGCTTGGGGCACATCCGGCCAAGGCATAACGGTAAACTTGGTGTTCCAGGCCTTGTAGACATCGATATTCACCGGAGCTTCGGCAATGCGGAAATTAACTGATTTCGCATCTTCCAGGGTGCGCACCGGCGTGGTGGTTGCCCAGCCGTACTGGCCGTAGTTGACAATGTCGACAACCATCAGACCTGACGACAGTGCGCTCTCGCTGTAGGGGCCCCAGATTTCGGGATCGCTACGGAACTGATCAAGTTTGTCGTAGGTGTCAACAACATAGGGCAGATTAACGATACCGAGTCTTTCAGCGATGTTGGCCGAAGCGACCGAAGATGACAGCATTCCCTGCACTGCGCCGATTTTTAGTTTGGAGATGACATCCTTTTCGCCACCAAGCTGTGCCAGTGGCCGGTAGTCGACGTAGATGCGCCCGTTGGATTTTTCCCAGAGAGCGTCGCGAAAGTTGTAGCCATTGGCAACACCTGCAATCACCGGGTGGGAAATGTTCGACAAAATATAGATATATTCCGCTTTCGAATAATCAAATTTTGTCGCCCAGTTAGCCAGCGGATCTTTCCTCTCCTCGGCTGCCAGCAGCGGGCTTACCAGTAAACCGAAAAACACCAGGAACAGCAGCGAAAACAGGACAAATGTTCTTTTCATCGGAGACCTCCTACAGGGGATGGGCCCAGGCCAACGGGGTTGGCCAAAGACCGCGTTTGTACTTCTGTTTACTTGGGCTCAAGGGCCTTGACCAGCCCACGTATCATCGTGTTGTAGGGGGTCGGGATGCCGGCCTGAACCCCATATTCGACAATTTTGCCGTTAATGTAGTCAATTTCAGTGCGGCGATTGGCTTCAATATCCTGCAACATGGACGGCTTGTGATTACCGGCATTTTTGATATAGCTGATAGCGTAGGGGTAAAAGTCGGAACCGAGGGAGAATTCATTGGCGCGGGCCACGGCGATGGCTTCCTTGAGCAGGGCGTCAACCAGACTGAAGGTGATGGGGTCTTCAATAATTTCAACCATGGTCATGCCGGTGACCGCACACAGGGGGTTCATGCAGGCGTTGAGCACCGCTTTGCGCCAGACGCGGTCGGCAATATTGGTGCTGTGTTGGGTTTCCAGCCCACAGGCGCTGAGAACCTGGCAGATTCCGTCAGCGGCCACGCAACTGCGCGGATCAAGTTCCTGTAGAAAGTGGGGTCGGTGGTGAAAGGCCAAACGAATATGTCCCGGCGCCAAGGGCACACAGCCAAAATTAACCACGCCGCGCATGACGGCTTCGGCCCCCAGATGCTGGGCCAGAACCTGGGCGGTGTCGATGCCGTTCTGCCAGCTGATGACATAGCGTCCCGGTGCAACGAAACCTTCGAGGGCAGAAGCAATCAGGGGCAGGGCGGTGGCCTTGACGGTGACGAAGATGACATCGGGAGGATTATTGACGATCTCGTCGATGTGGGTCGTGACCCGCGTCACCCGCGCTTGCAGGCAGTCGGCGCCCTCGATTCTAATGCCGGGGTTCAAGGCCGGTTCGAGCAATTCGGGAATCACATCGCAAAGAGTGACATCATATCCGCTCTGGGCCAAAAAAGCGGCGACCACGCCACCCACTGGACCGGCACCAATAACGGCGAAACGTTGCGGGTGGTAAGTGTTTTGGTTTGTCATAATCTTGCGCTCCCTTGAAAAGTCAAATCATTTACACGGAGATCATGTAGATCAGAGGACACAGGGAAAATCTCACAACTTAAACCTGAAAACAGTTTTTGGAACCACGAAAAGACACGGAAAATTAAATCATTACAGCAAATCAGTCATTCTCCAAACAGAGCTACAGAATGAAGTTATACATTTGCCTGATTTCGTTAGTTTTTTCCGTGGATAACTGCTTTTCCCAGGTTTAATTGTTTGCCTCTGTGCTCTGGTTAAGTTTGAGTCTTTGCAATTTGATCATGTTTGTTGGTTTTCCAGCATTCCCAGGCTGGCGGCATCCAGGAGGCGAATTCCGGCGTGCTGCAGAATTTCCAAGGCCCGGTCATTATCGTTAAAGTGGAAAATCATCACCGCCTTACCGTTGCCGCCGCCCGCCAGAGCATACATATAGTCGACGTTAATTTTGGCCTCCATCAACAATTTCAGCACCTGCGCCAAGCTGCCGGGAATATCGTCCAGCTCAATTGCCAGCACCTCTTCAACTCGCGCCGGAAGGTGTTTTTCCATCACAATGTGCCGGGCCAGATTGACATCTGAAATCAAAATTCGCAGCACACCGAAGGCCGAAGTGTCGGCGATGCATAACGAGCGCAAATTCAAACCGGCCGTGGCCAGCGCGTTGGTGGTGTCGTAGAGACGTCCGGGAGAATTTTCAAGAAAGATCGAAATTTGTTTCAGCTTCATAAAAGAGCTCCTGTGGTGGGTGGCTCAGGCCGCTGCGCCGCCGGCCAAAGCCTTGAGGTTGACCTCGACCCCCTTGCCTTGGGTCAATTTTTTCACAACCGCGGTGATAAGCGTCTCGTTGAAGGG
>Ga0210021_1001436_pt1 | contig 23173 bp, 25 predicted proteins | sample CryGeymeta201517_FD_183981 | JGI IMG/M metagenome (GOLD analysis project Ga0210021, IMG submission 183981) | Groundwater microbial communities from Crystal Geyser aquifers in Utah, USA - Crystal Geyser metaG 2015-17 (SPAdes) (version 2) | ecosystem: Environmental > Aquatic > Deep subsurface >... | reverse complement strand
AAATTTAAGCATTTAAAATTGATTTAAAATTTGTAATTTAAAATTTAAAATTATTTAATTAGTCCATTGCGCACATCAACCCTGTTTTTTACCGCCGTGTCGGAAACCAGCAGGCCATCCTTGATTAAAAGAATTCTTTTAGCCGTTTCAGCGGTATATTTTTCGTGGGTGACCATAATAATAGTTTTGCCTTTTTTGTTAAGTTCAAGAATAATTTCCATGACCTGCTGGCCGGACTGGGAATCAAGATTGCCAGTCGGTTCATCGGCAAAAATGACTTCCGGGTCATTAACCAGAGCGCGGGCAATGGCCACCCGTTGTTTTTCACCGCCTGAAAGCTGATTAGAAAGATGGTCTAAACGATGCTCCAAACCAACTGCTTTTAAGGCTTTAGTCGCCGCTCCTTTTTTATCCGGATGATCTTTTGAATATTGAAGCGGCAGAATGACATTTTCCAGGACAGATGTTCTGGGCAGAAGATTAAAAGCTTGAAAAACAAAACCAATTTTTTTATTACGCAGTTCGGCTAACCTATTATCATTAAATTCTGTAATATTTTCACCTTCAAAAATATATTCGCCTGATGTGGGACGGTCAAGAAAACCGAGAATGTGCATAAGGGTTGATTTGCCCGAACCTGATGGGCCCATGATGGCCACAAATTCACCGTGGCTTATTTCAAAACTAATGCCATGCAAAACTTTAGTCACAACTTCATCAGTCTCAAAATGTTTATAGATGTTGTGGATGTTTATCAAATTTTTATTTTCCATTTTTTATAAAAGTTATTACTTGTTCGCCTGCTGACAGGCCATCTAGGATTTCATAATATTCGTCGCCGCGCAGGCCGCTGGTAACCGGATGCTCCTTAATTTGTTCGCCCTCTAACATTTCAACAATTTTATCGCCATTGTTTTGCTTGACTGAACGGAGCGGCACACGGAGAACATTTGATTTTTCTTTGGTTTTAATAGTCACATTGGCGGTCATGCCCGGCTTGATATTATCTTGGCCATCTGAAAATTGAACTGTAACTTGATAGTAAACAACATCTTGAATAACAGTTTCGGCCGGGTCAATAAAGGTGACTGTGCCGCTGAATAAATTGTCATCGCTGAAAGAATCAAGCGTAATTTCTGCTGACTGACCGACTTCAATTTTGGTAATGTCTGATTCCGGAATATCAACTTCAATTTCTAGCTCTGACTCCCCTATCATTTTGATCACTGGGGTAGCCAGTGAAGTTGATTCGCCAATTTTACTATTAATTTCCATGATTGTGCCGGCAACTGGCGCACGGATAATTGTGTCGTTCAGATTGGCTTGAGCCAGAGCAAGACTGGCCTCGGCTTTAGTCACCCTGGCGTTGGCGGCAGTAATGTCATAATCTTGCGGCTGGGCTTCTTTCAAGGCTAACTGTGCCTGGGCTAATTCAAAGCTGTCTTCGGCTGCGGCCGCCTCATCCTCTGCTTTAGTGATTTGGTCAGCATAATAAACGATTTTGTTAGTCCAATTTGATTCGGCTGTCTGGATATTTATTTTTGAGGTAGAAATAGTAGTCTGCTCGGTTTGAATACCTGAAATCAGCGCATCAAGCTCTGTTTGGCTTAAGCTACTTGAGATAATGGTGTTTTGCAAAACATCAAAAACATCTGACAGGCAGGCTCTGACATCATCCAGGGCCGCCATTACTTGATTAATCGCTGTCAGAACTTGCGCGTCCGTAGACGATCTGATAATGCTGGCCACTGCCAGCTTGGTTTGAGCAACTGCAGTCTCGGCGACAACCTGGCTCTCTTCGGCTTTATCAACTGCACCGCTTTTTAAAATACCCAGGGTTTCTTGGGCATCTGCTGAATCAAGCGTCTGGTCAACTGTTTCCATGGCTGATTCAGCATCAATGAGTTCATTATTAAAGGTAACGATAGCTGTATTTTTCAGGTTTTGCAGTTCTGTATCGCGCTGTAATTTCAAATTGTCCAAATTATTTTGAGCTGAATTTAAATTTTGTTTTTTTTGCTCAACGGTAATTTCAGAAATTTTGACATCTTCCGGGGTTGAGCCGGCCAGCACCTTTTTAAGGTTAGCCCCGGCTTCCAGCAGTTCGCCTCGGGCGTCAGCCACCCGGCTATTCAAAGCACCGGCATCCAGTGCGGCCAGAATTTGGCCAGCGGAAACTTTATCCGCTTTTTTAACATGAATAGATGAAATCAGGCCAGTGATTTTAAAATTTAATTCAATATCTTCAGCCGAAGAAACGACACCGGTAGCATCAACTGACTGGACAACATTGCCGATTTCAGCCGGCGCAGTCACATATTCGGGTTTACTTTTACCTGATATGACAACAACTATAATGGCAATAACCAAGATAACTATAATGGAGGCGATGATGATTTTTTTCTTCATAGTTCTTAAGGTTAGTTTATTCTAAGTTAATTTTTGTAATAAAATGTCTTCAGCCATTTGGGGGTTAGCTTTGCCGCGGGATTCTTTCATTACCGCCCCGATAAGAAATCTTAACAAAACGGTTTTGCCTGCTTTAAAGACGGCGACTTGGTCGGGATTATTTTTAATGACCTGATCAATAATCGGCTCAAGGTCGCCGACATCCTCCATCAAATGCATGCCCTGGTCTTCAAGAATATTGGTGGGATCAGCGCCAGTGTCAACCATAGTTATTAATATTTTTTGGGCATTGACTGAATTTACTTTGTTTTTGTAAATAAGGGTGATAAATTCGGCGAAATTTTCCGGAGTAATTTTTAAACTAGCAAAGCTGATTTTCTTGGCGGCCATGATGCCTTGAAGTTTATTAATTAACCAGTTAGCTGTCAACTTGCTTAATTTTATTTTATATTCATCCCAAGCTTGGTCATCGCTTAACTTAATTTCATCTAAATCAACCAGCCAAGCGCGCAGTTCGCTCATAACATTTTCCGTAAAGGCGGCTATGTCTCCGCTGCTGATGAGCAACTTGGCGTCGCTGACTGAAAATCCGTATTGCTTTTGAAAACGCGCCAATTTGGCATCAGGCAGTTCTGGCAATTGAGCTTTTATTTTTTCAATATACTTTTTATCAAATTCTAATAATGGCAAATCCGGTTCCGGGAAATAACGATAGTCATGCGATTCTTCTTTTTCTCTCTGGGAGAATGTCTGCTGTCCGCGTTCGTCCCAGCCGCGGGTTTCCTGGATGATCGGCTTGCCTTGCTCTAATAGTTTTGATTGCCTAATAAACTCATATTCAATTGAACGTTCCACTGCTTTAAAAGAATTTAAGTTTTTGACTTCAACTTTAATCCCGAGGCTAGCTCGGGATCCCGATTTTACATCGGGACGCTCTTGCCTATTCGACAGAGAAATATTTACTTCACAGCGCATTTGAGATTTTTCCATATCAGCGTCAGAAATATCCAGATAGCGGAAAATCTGCCGAATTCTTTGGCAAAATTCTTTGGCGTCCTTGGCAGAATGAATATCTGGCTCGGTAACCATTTCCATTAAAGGCACACCGGCGCGGTTTAAATCAATCAGTGAATAATCAGCTCCGGCCGGATGAATTAATTTGCCTGTATCTTCTTCAAGATGAACGCGAGTAATGTCAATTTTACGGCCGTTAATTTTAAGATAGCCATTGGCGCAAAGCGGCTGATCATACTGTGAAATTTGATAACCCTTGGGCAGGTCGGGGTAAAAATAGTTTTTGCGGTCAAATTTTGAATGCTCGGCTATCTGACAATTAAGAGCTAGGCCGGCTTTAACCACCATGTTAATGGCGTTTTTATTAATCACAGGCAAACTGCCTGGTTGGGCTGTGCAAACAGGACAAATATTGGTGTTTGGTTTTAACTCTTCCAACCCGATTTTCCAAGAATCATTGGCGCAAGCGCAAAACAGCTTGCTTTTGGTTTTAAGCTGAACATGGATTTCCAGACCGATAGTCGGTTTGTATTTAGTTTGTTTCATAGGGTATTCCAAATTTTATTATGAATTTCGTCAATTGTCAATAACTTATTGTTTTTAACGCATTTAATTGATTGCCAATATTTGAACATTCTTACTGCGTCTAAGTAAGCAGTGTGGGAGTTTTTTAAGAATTGCTGATCACTTTCATGCCCGTCATATTTTTTGTCCATTTTTTTCATCAGCTTTATTGCGCAATTCACTGGGACATCAAGAAATATTACCAAATCTGGTTTTGGGTTCTGTAAAACTTTGTAATCTAAATCATAAAGCCATTTGATAACTTCTAATCTTTTATTCTTATTTTTTATTTTTCCTGCTTGGTGACCAAAATTTGATTCGGTATAACGGTCAAGTATTATCCAATATCCAGCCTTGAGCCATTTTTCAAGTTTATTTTTCGCTTCAAATCTGTCTAGCGCGTAGAGAGTGGAGGCGAGACGATAATCTAATTTTGGCGCCGGGCCAAATTGGTTTTTTAAATAAGCATCAACCAGCTTGCCGAACACTCCTTGTCCATGTTGCGGAAAATGAATTGTTTTCACTTTTTTGCCTTGCTTTCTTAACTTTTTTATCAGTAATTTGGTTTGACTTGTTTTGCCGCTGCCATCAATACCTTCTATGACAATTAATTTTCCTTTTTTCATATAAATTTTTTAATTAGTTTAAAATACCAATTTAAAATTGGATTGGCAATGTATATTAATAGTGGATTTTTAAATTCCTGAAATTCAATTTTGCCGGTCATAAAATCAAATAATTTTTTATCAGCAAATTTACGGGTTTGCTGGATTTTTTTACGAACTGTCAATATTTTATCAAAGTTTTTTAAAATCCAAAAATATGCTCTGATTTTCTGAATAAACAAGCCGCGGATAATTGAAAAAAATATTTGACCGATTTCCATGAAAAGGCAAGCTGGCGTGATAAGCAATAATGTTTTTAGCTTAAAAAATTTGAGAATCAAATAATAGCGGTTTTTTTCCAGCCAGAAATATCTGATTTTATTTTTTTTGACTGGAAATTTGTAGTGATGATGGACAATGGCATCTTTGACAGCGAGCAAATTCCAATTCTGTAATCTGGCACGGAAGCAAAAATCAGAATCTTCGTGGTAGGAAAAATAATTTTCGTCCAGCAAGCCGATTTGTCTGAAAACTTCCGGGCGGATAATAACTGCGCTGAATGAAAGATAAGCCGGCTGGTATGATTTGACGTCAAAACTATTGCTGCTCTCCCCTTCTCCATGGCAAAAGCCAAAACCAAGATATTGATACGAATTGCCAAAGGTGTTGATTTTATTTATTTCAGGGTATCTGGTAATTAAGGGTTGAGCCAAACCAATACTTTTATTTTGTTCCATTTCTTTTATAATCATATTCAGCCAATTCGGTTCAACAATCGTATCATCGTTTAGCAGAACAATATAATCCGGATTATTTTTAAGCGCAAATGTTATGCCTTGATTATTAGCAGCAGCAAAGCCTGTATTTTCTTCGTTATAAATAACCTTGTCAAAATTGTGCATTTTGACCTGCCATTGGCCGATAATATCGCTGGTCTTGTCGCGCAAGCCGTTGTCAACCACAACCAGATGCCAGCTGTCTTTGGGATAATCCATATCGTGCAAAGACAAAAATAAATCCGACAAATATTTTTCGGAATTCCAAGTGGCGATAATAATATAGATTTTCATAGAATTTATTCTGAATGAAGCGAAGCGGAATGAAGAATCCCATGATTATTATTTCTTGTCATGGGACCCTTCAGTCGACGTAAAGTCGGCTTCAGGGTAAATTTCTTTTTCCAATGCATTTTTTCTGACCACTTTAGTAATATCTCTTTCCATTTTTTCAAGTCTGATAAAAATACGGAACATTAAGTAGAAAACTACGACAACGGCAAGATATAAAACTAAATCAGCGCCGCGGCCAATACCGAGAATATTAGCTATTTTAGTCAGAGATTCCGGAGTGATAAAAGCCACACCAACGGCCAGCCAAAAAACGAGCCACATTAAAAACTCGGCGATTTTTAGTTCGCGACGTTGAAATTTAAGGGCGACTCTTGAGACGGCGAAGAGCACAAAAAAAATAGCTAAAATCTGGATAAGGTTCATAAAATTTATTTAATAATTTTTTCTGTTATGAGCTCTTTTAATATTTTAAAGCCGGCGCTGACTCCCTGGCCATAATTTTCATAAACTACTTTGACTGGCACTTCCATATATTTTAATTTATTTTTTTTAACTAAATATGGATATTCGCTGGCATGAGCCATGCGGTTTTGGGTGATTGGCAGTTTATCTGCCGCGCTGGCGGTAAACGCCCGCAGGCCGTTATGAACATCTGTCAGTTTTAAGCCGGTAAAGATGTAGTTTATAATTCTGGCAATGGGAATGATGAGATGTTTTTTCGTCCAGGGGATATGATTAGTTTTGTCTAAAAATTTTGAGCCAAAAACAATATCTGCTTTATTTTCTTTAATCGGATTTATTAGACTCGGAATATTTTCGGGTTTGTGTTGTCCGTCGCCATCAATATGGACAATAATCCGCGCGCCGTGTTTAATGGCATAATCTGTGCCGGTTTGCAAAGCAGCACCCTGACCGCGATTGAGCTCGTGACGAAGTAACGATAAATTGGAAATTGGAAATTGGAAATTGGAAATTGCCGCTAACGAGCCGTCGTCAACTACCACAATATCATCTACATAACTTTTTAGCTCATTTAAAAATGAGTTTAGTTTATCTGGATTTTCATTATAGACTGGGACAACCGCCGTGGTCTTCATATATTTATAAATTCCTGCCAGATTTTGTAAAGTTCAGCAGTGGCGTAGAGGTCATTAATGTTATAGCGAGCGATGTCGTCGTAACGGCCATTAATAAACATTTCTTTAACGTGCGCGCCGGAAACTCCTTGACTCTTGGGACTTTTAATGCCCAATGCCTGACAATACATGTGCAGGTTATATCCCCGGCCATAGACTGCGCCGTAGAATTTGAGCTGGTCCTGCAGGTCAACATGTCTGGCGCCAGTGAACTGGTTAGATAAATAGCGATTGGACATTAAGTTCTTACTGGGCTTTATTTGATGAACGGCTGAACGAATTATTAGAAAGGGTATGTCAAAAGCACGGCCGTTAAAGGTAATAAATTCATCATATAATTTAACATAATCCCAAAATTTTTTTAGCATATCCGCTTCGCTCATCGCTTCAATTTGCACATTCTGGTCTTCAAACTTTTTATGCGGTTCGGCTGGATTTTGGTAGTACATCACGCCTTTTTTACTATCCGGGTTAAACATGCCAATGCAGACTACTTCGGCTGTCAGGGGCGAAAAGCTAAAGCCATCTTCAATTTTCTTAAGTTCAAATTCCGTTTTGGCTTCATCATTTGCCTCGCTTTCTGCCCAATGCTTAAAATAGTCTTGGGAAATATTATCAAGACCATCCATATTTTTTCCGACTGTTTCAATATCTATCACTAATTTAGGCATAAATATAATTTTCAATTAAATAATTTTTTCCGCCATTTCCACCAACCGACTGCCGTAGCCCCATTCGTTGTCATACCAGGCAAAAATTTTTATCAGATTGCCGTCAATGACTTTGGTTAAAAGCCCGTCAACTATGGCGGAGTAGCTTGTTTTTAAAATATCGCTTGAAACTAGCGGCTCTTCAGAATAACTGATAATCCCTTTAAGCGATTTCTGGCTGGCTGATTTTAGCAGTTGATTGACTGTTTGGGCGTCAGTATTTTTTTCAACAATATAAGTCAGATCTGAAAGCGAACCGCAGATTGTTGGCACGCGCAAAGCAATGCCGTCAAATTTACCGGCTAAATGAGGCATAATTTTGGTAATGGCAATCGTGGCGCCGGTTGAAGTGGGCACGATATTTTGGGCGGCAGCACGGGCACGGCGCAAATCTTTATGCGGACCGTCAACAATATTTTGGTCCGCCGTATATGAATGAACAGTGGTTAAAAAAGCCTTTTGGATTTTAAATTTTTTGTCTATCAGCGCTGTAATCGGACCGATGGAATTGGTAGTGCAGGAAGCATTTGAGATAACTTTTTGCTTGGTTATATTTTTATCGTTAACGCCCAGAAGACATGTTTCCACTTCGCCTTCGCCCTTGGCAGGAGCGGATAAAATAACCCGTTTTGCTCCGGCTTTTATGTGAGCGTAGGCATCATTATCTTTAACAAATCTGCCGGTGCATTCAAGCACAACATCTATCCCAAGTTTTTTCCAGGGAAGTTTTTTTGGTTCTGGTATGGCATAAACCGGATAATTTTTGCCATTGACTATAAGATGATGAGCATCATAGACAACTTTTTTGTCATAAATGCCATAAACTGTGTCGTATTTTAGCAAATGCGCCAAAGTTTTTGTGTCAGTCAGATCATTAATGGCGACCACTTGCAGATTCTTGCTATTTAAAGCAATTTTGAAAGCGGCGCGGCCGACGCGGCCGAAACCGTTGATGGCTAGTCTTTTCATATATTTACTTGTGAAATTCCAGATATCTTGCAATTTTTTTGCTTCAACTGTTTGAGCCCGCGGCGAGTTTTGAAATAAAAAAATTGCAAGATATCTGGAATTTTTAGTTAGTTAATTAGTGTGCCGTTAGCTTTGAATTTAGCAGCTTTTTTCAGCATGTCTTTGCCCCATTTAAAAATGTAAATCGGCAAATGATGCTCTTCGGCCATGGTGGCGGCCACTTTATCTAGAATCGTTGCCGCCGGAATTTGGAGATATGCCTGATAGGATAATTTTTTGTACTGCGTTGCTTGGGGATGCAGGTTGGGATTGAGATCATAAACGCCAGTAACCTTAGTGCCTTTTAAAATAAATTCCGCTTTAATCTCCAAGGCGTGAATAACCGCGGCAGTATCAGTAGTAACGAAAGGATTGCCCGTACCACCGGCAAAAATAATTATTTCGCCGCTAGTAAAATACCTGTTTAAGTCAAATTTATTGCTGATGCCAATCACCTCGGAAAAATTCAAGGAGGAAATTACCCGGCTGGCAACGCCCAATAAATCAAAAATACTTTTGAGCGCCAAGGCATTCACCAAAGTGGCAGTCATGCCGATATAATGCGCCGTGCCCATATTTAATTTGACATCGGAAACATCCCGGCCGCGAAAAATATTGCCGCCGCCGAAAACAATGCCGATTTCATAATCTTTTTTAAGTTTAATAATTTCCTCGGCCACGGCCTTGGTTTTATTCAAATCCAAAGCAATTTCTTCCGAACGAAACAATTCGCCGGAAAGCTTGAGTATCAGACGTTTGGGCATAAAAAAAATCTTTAATTGTTAATTGATGTTACACAGTTTCCCTCTTACTCTACCAACTGAACGGCCATAAATTACCTTAAGTAAATTATATCAAATATTTGGGAAAAAAGAAAGGACCATGCTCTCTGGCACAGCCCTTAAAATCAAAAAATGGAGTTTGGTCATCACCCCTCGACTTTAACCCTAATGTTTTTTCCTCTCAATCCAAGTTCTCTTAACCGTCTCCCCATTCTGAGTCCCCTTCTGTAATCACAATTTTTATTCAGGCATCGTGATTTACTTCTTACCCCTCTAATTCCGTGATTTATTCCTAGTTCAAAAAAGAAGAAGCTCTTACTCCTTTTACTCATAACAATTACCTCCTTATCTTATTTTCTGTCCTATATTTATTTTGTTGTTTTTAATAAAAAAAGCACTAACTTCCAAGACTTTATTAATAGGTGTTAAAGGTGTAAAAGTTAAGCCTTGTTGATAAGTTTCAGGCAGAACATTCTGCTCAAAACCAATAATAGTATCATCTTTTATCCAAATTATGTCAATAGGGAAACGCATATCTTTCATCCAAAAGGCCGGTTTTTGGTAAGTGCCAAAAACAAACAGCATACCGTGGTCTGCGGGCAGTGAGTCGCGGTTTGACAGGCCTTGCACTCTTTTTTCCGACGTATCTGCGATTTCGATGAAAATTTTGTGATCATTTATAGTAATATAATCTTTTATGTTTTCTTCTGATGAATCGCGGGTGCAGGAAATGAAAAATATTAAAGATATTAAAGATATTAAAGATATTAAAGATATTAAAGATATTTTTTTCATGTTTTTTTGTATTTTACTACTAAATATATTGCTAAGGCAAACATAACAATAATAAGAATAAATAGAGCAATAACTTTGTAGGTACTCTGAAGAAATAGTGATGAAGTGCCAAAAATGATTGTCAGTAAGTAAAGAAAAAGAACTGCTCCGCGATGAGAAAAGCCGACTTGCAAAAGACGAAAATGCAAGTGTTTGGCATCAGCGGCGAAAGGACTTTTATGTTCTTTAAAAATACGGCGCAGAATAACCCAGGCAACATCAAGAATTGGAATACCCATAATTAAAAGCGCGGTGGCGATTTTAGCGCCGGAAATTATTGACAGCACGCCGAGCATAAAACCGATAAAAACAGAACCAGATTCGCCGAGAAAAATTTTGGCTGGATGCCAATTATATCTTAAAAAACCGAGACAACTGCCGGCTAAAATTAAAGCTAAAATTGAAGTGCCGCTTTGAGGCACATCCCAGAATAAACTGACAATGAATAGAATTAGAGCGCCGATGGCGCCAATGCCTGATACCAGACCGTCTAATCCGTCTAAAAACTTAGTGGTATATATCATGCCCAAAAGCCAAAAAAAACTGAATATGGGGCCGATAGCGCCTGAAAAATAAAATAATGAACGGCCGTATGGCCCTGTGCCAACCATAAAGGGATTGGTGATGTATGTCACAGTTATGCCCAGAGCGACGGCTAGAATTGCGGCTAAAATTGGCCCGATAAAAGATTTAGTTCTGATATTATATTTATCATCAAAAAAGCCGACAATCACTATCATTAATCCGCCTAAAATAATAGCTAAAATCTGGCTGGTTTGGATTATGCCATCATTCAGCCAGCCGCAAGACCAGGAAATTAACAGAGCAATTAGGAATGAAAAATAGATTGCCAGGCCGCCAAGAAGTGGCGTTGGCTGGGATTGGATTTTGCGCGGTTCACTGGGAATATCAGTGATATTGCATTTTAAAGCAGCCTTTTTTATAAAGGGAGTTAAAAAAATAGCCAGAATAAAGGAAATTAATATTGGTATTAAATAATTATAGATCATCTATTCCAAATAGTCTTTTAACGTTTTGCGTTGTCATGTCAGCGACCGTTTGGTAGCTGATGTTTTTTATGGCCGCAATGTTTTTAGCCACATATGCAACATAGGCTGGCTCGTTGCGTTCACCCCGGTGAGGCTCCGGCGCCAGATAAGGACAATCTGTTTCCACTAAAATTTTTTCTAAGGGGATTTGTGCCACTACTTCTCTAACAGATTCGGCATTTTTGTATGTGATAATGCCGGTAAAACCCAAATAAAAACCTAGATCTAAAAATCTTTGCGCCATTTCTTTGCTTGAACCAAAGCAATGGATAACGCCAAAAAATTTATTTGCGTTGGTAGAGACGCGATTAATCGCGTCTCTACCAGACAAAATATCCAAAATATCTTGATATGCGTCTTCTGGATTTTCCTTTGACCCCCGCGCATGCAAAACCACTGGCAAATTATTTTTAGCTGCAAAATTCAATTGCTTTAAAAATCCTTGCTTCTGTTTTTGTTTCCAGCTATTCACTGTTTGCTTTGCAAGCAAAGAAGGCTCGTGCCAATAATCCAAACCAATCTCGCCAATAGCCACTATTTTATTATATCTATCATCATCAATTAATTCTTGATATTTATTTTCATCAAATTTCTCCTCGCGGCTTTTAAATTTTATTTCTTCCTCATCAACCTCTGTCTCGGACAAATGTATGGGGTGCAGACCGATGGCGGCGTATACGCCCTCCGGATATTTTTTCGCCAGCTCAAAAGCTCTTTTTGAGGTGTCAAACTGCGAGCCCACATTGATCAGCCAAATATCTTTATCTAAAGCGCGACGGATCACTTCAGATCCGTCGTCTTTATAGGCGTTGAAATTCAGATGTGCGTGGGTATCAATGAGCATGAATTAGAAAGGTATCTTGTAATACGGTAAAGACTGAATAATCTTTGTTGTTTTTTTAATTACTTCAGGCCAAAGTGGTGATAAAAGGCCTATGATTGTGACTAACCATGGTGCAATATATGATTCTTGCAGATATCCAAGTAGATAATAAGTTAACGGATTTTCGATAGCAGTAATAATCACTATAGCGATTCCTAGCAAAATTATACCGCTAATTAAACCTAATACTCCTCCTGCCAATTTATTAATTGTTTTAAGAAATGGGACAAATGATAAAATATTAAAAGTTTTTTCAATAAGCCAACCGCCAACACCAATTATTCCATTAACAACAAAAAGGATGGCAATAAAACTAATAATTTTTGACAAAGATTCATGATGTTCAAAAAATGGTATTACTGTTAGCCAGTCAGCTAATTGAATATATAAATGACTTGCAATAATTATACCAAGTATAATCCCTATTAAACCCGCTAAAGTTCTAATTAATCCTTGTTGCCAACCACGAATAAAAAAACCTAATATTATAATTAGAAGAATAATATCTACTATTAACATATTTTTTAAATTAATTTATAATATTTATATTCTAGGAAATAGTGCTTGTGCTTTCTTTATTTTATCTGCAGTTAATATTTTAATAATTTTCTCCGCGGTTTGCGGCATAAATGGCTGAAGTAAATCGGCCACATTCAAAAGATCTTGAGCGATGGGTGCTAAGATTTTTTTCAATTCTTCATGATCTGTTATTTTCCAAGGCTGGGTGTTGGTAATAATTTCATCACACTTACGAAGTTCGGCCCAGAGAATTTTTAAAGCCTCGTCAAATCTGTAATTTGACATTTTTTGATCAAATTCTTTTTTAAGTTTCGTATCACCACCCTGTTTAATGATTATTTTAAGTTTGTTTTTCTCAATAAGAGTCGTTACCCGGGCAACTAAATTCCCCAGACCGTTGGCTAAATCAGCATTGTATTTTTCCGGAAAACGTTCTACGCGAATATCCGCTTCCTGGCCAAAGCTAAATTGAGATAATAATAAATAGCGCGTAGCGTCAACGCCGTATTTTGATACCAACTCATCAGGATCAATGACGTTGCCGCGCGATTTGCCCATTTTTTGGCCGTCAATGGTAAAAAAGCCGTGAATATATTCAGATTTTGGCAAAGGCAAACCAAGAGCAATGAGCATCGCTGGCCAATATATAGTATGGAATTTAAGTATATCTTGGGCCATAAGATGGACATCAACTGGCCAGAATTTTTTAAAAAGCTTTAAATCGCTTGGGTAGCCAAGCGCGGTAATATAATTTGAAAGAGCGTCTACCCAGACATAAGATTTTTGAGTCTGATCAAAAGGCAGTTCAATCCCCCAAGCAACAGATTCTCTGGAAACGGAAAAATCATCAACAAAATCAAGCAGGGAAAGCGCTTCGTTTTTTCTTGAAACCGGTAAAATTTGAAATTCGTCATTGGCAATTTTTTCCCTGATAATTTCTTTGTAATCAGAAAGACGGAAAAAATAGTTTTTTTCTTTTAAAGCTTCCGGTTTTTTATTGTGATCCGGACATTGGCCATTAACTAATTCTTTTTCAGTTAAAAATTTTTCACAGCCGGTGCAGTAAAGACCTTGATAATTATCTTTATAGATAACATCATTGCCTTTGGGTGTCTGGCCATTTTTTAGTTGGCTGAAAATTTGCTTAACGCGCTCAATATGGTCTTTATCAGTAGTCCGAATAAAATAATCATTTGAGATATTTAAGTTCTGCCATTTTATTTTATATATTTCAGCAATTTCATCGCAAAATTTTTGCGGGCTCTTATTTTCAGCTTGAGCAGCTGCGGCAACTTTACTGCCATGTTCATCTGTGCCAGTCAAATAAAAAACATCAAAACCATTCTGCCTTTTCCAGCGCGCCAAAACATCACCGACCACAGTGGTATAGGCATGACCGATGTGGGGCTTGTCATTGACATAGTAAATGGGTGTAGTGATGTAATACTTTTGTTTTTTGGGCATAGATTATCTCTGGTTCAGATCTCTGATCTGAACCTTAAAGATAAGATATTTTAATCTTGGTTGGAATTTTGCAGACAGATGACCATTCCCAATCTTCTGGATAGTAAACATATTTCTTTCTAACTGGATTGAGTTGAATATATTCCATCTTTTGATTATACATCTCTTCGCTCTCAATTAATTTGGGATAATTTTTATCATACCACAGTTTAAATTTACCATTTTCTTCAAATAATTTAAAGATCCCTGGTTCAGCGGCAATAATATTTTTCTGTAATGCATTTGTTAAATATTTTTTCATATCTCTGACCACTGCTATTAAATCAGGCGCTTGACCCACAAAATGTAAATGGTTAAGCATGAACACAAAGCCGTATATTTTTAACCCTTTGTATTTTTGACAATAGACAAACGATTCTTCTAATATCTCAAACCTGTTATGACGATCAAATATATAATACAAGTGATTTACTGAAAAAGTTACGAAATATATTTGATCTTTTAGATTTTTTAGTATTCGCCAGGTTGGCATATAACTGATCTTAATGGTTCAATTCAGAGAATTGAACCAGATTAAATGCCTGTTTTTTTGGACATAAAAAAAGAGTATGACTATACTCTAATTTAAGCAACTTTTTCAGGATTGGTCAATAAATCTTACCTCCGACCGTTCAGCCCTCTGGGCTGAACGAAATGTTTATCACTCCCCAAACCTCTAGTTCAACCCACCCGCCCGCCTGCCAGTGCTTCGCTCGCCAGCAGCGCTTTGCGCAGCAATGCGGGCTGGCCGCAGGCGATGCGGGCAGGGAGGGTTGAACTGTCAAAAGGTCAGTTGACCGCTCATAAAATTGATATTGATCACAAACTAAGGTCGATTAATACAAAAAGTTCCGCCTGCTTCTAATCTGGCACACAAACTTAGCGTTTGATTTTGATCCTCTGGTTCATAAGAATAAAAATAAGAAGAATTATTTAAGGGATCTTTTGGCAATTTACCCATAAATCCATCAGTAATAAGATCTCTTAAGTCACTGTTTGTATCCCAATCTGTTCCATTGGGATAATTAGTTACAGCACAGCCACAGCCACCACAACCAACACTGGTATCTGTGCAACACCGTTCTGGCTGTGTATAAGCACCGTGCTTATCATAATTTAAATCTAAGGCAGTTGATATTTGTTTAATATCAGCTTTTCTTCTGGCATCTCTTGACTTAACTCTGGCGTTATTCAATGCTGTTACTGCCAAAGTTGCTAAAAGACTGATGATTGAAATAACCACCAAAAGTTCAATCAATGTAAAGCCTTTTTTAGCTGGTTTGTTCATTTGCTTTAATTATAATACTTTTTAGGATATTAAGTAATGATTCTTTATCCACAGGCGCAAATAAATAGCCATTTTTATTATTTTCAATTAATTCCGGAATGCCGCCCAGATTGGAGGCAATAACCGGCACGCCGGCAGCCAAACTTTGAAAAATAATTGTGGGCGAGTTTTCATAGCAAAGCGAGGGAACAATGGTATAATCGGCTTGGGGTAAAAATTTTTTTGCTGATTGATAACCGTGGAAAATAATATTTTTATTATGGCTGGCAAGTTGTTTGGCTTGTTTAAGCTGGCTGCCTGCGCCAACTATATGTAACTCGTAATCCGTAACTCGTAACTTGTAAAATGATTTTATTAAAAATAATATGCCTTTGTGTTTTTCTATCTGGCCGACGAAGAGGAAATTAATTTTAGCCGGATTTTTGAGTTGTTTGCGAGATAATAAATCTTCTGTTCTAATTTTAAAATTTCTAATTACTTGTTTTTCGCTTGCAGGGAAAAAGCCATATGAGTCATAATAATTTTTTAGCCAATGAGACGGAAAATGAATTTGATCTGGTGAATTAAATAAAAATTTTGTAATTAATGTGTATAATTTAATTAAAATATTTTCTTTTTCTTTACCAAATAAAAGCAGGCCGGATGGCCGGATTAAAACAACGTCATGCGTCACTTGAATATATCTAACTTTGCTTTTTTTAATGGTCGCTGGAATCAAATAACCAAAACCTGTCAGATTATGGCCATAAACTATATCCGGACGCTCTTTATTTAAGATTGATTTGATTTTAAAATATGAATAAAAATTAAAAATATCCAACAAGCGCCAGATGGCACGCAAAAATACCGGCAATTTGTTAAGATAATAAAAAGAAAAAATATTCCAGGGATAAAAACGGTAGACTTTGTATTTTAAGGATGTTGCAGGATTAATTTTTTTAAATAATGGCTGAGTGGTTATGACAAAAACATCATGGCCTTGGGAAATAAAATCATTAACCTGATTTTCAGCCACGACTTCTGCCCCGCCGTGTTCATAGGGCTGATAAAGATTATTAATCAGACAGATTTTCATAATTTATTCACTGCTTCTTTAATTCTTGCTAAAGTTTCTTTTTTGCCTAAAACTTCGGCGATTTCAAAGGGTGAGGGGGATTTATCCAGGCCAGAAAGGGCAACGCGCATCGGCCAGAGAACTTCGCCGTTGGTGTAGCCCTTGTGCTTTATTTTTTCAACCAGAGCTTCCCCAACCGTTTCCCTTGTCCAATTCTCGCCTGGAATTTGAGATAAATAATCTTTGAGAAATTCAAGCCGTTCTTTAATTGTTTTGGCATCAGATTTTTTCCAGATTAAAAGTTCGGGCTGATACTCTGGTTTGACAAAAAAATATTTAGTCCTCTCCCCTATTTCCGAAAGTTTTTTTAATCTTTCTTGTTCCAAGCCGACGATAGATTTGAGGTAATCGTATCTCCCACCACCCCGTCCTCCGACATTAGTCGGAGTCCACTCGTCCAATCTGCCACTGGCAGATTTGGACTCAGGCAGGAGGGGATTTAAATAAGGTAAACATAATTCCGTCAGCTCATCTAAATTTTTTTGCCTGATATAATGTCCGTTCAGCCAGTCCAGTTTCTCGCGGTCAAACACGGCGCCTGCTTGGTGAACTTTGCTAAAATCAAATTCTTCTTCCAATTCTTTAAATGAAAAAATTTCTTGCTCCGTGCCCGGATTCCAGCCAAGCAAAGCAATGTAATTTACCAGCGCTTCGGGCAAGTAGCCCAATTTTTTAAATTCCAAAACTGAAGTGGCGCCATGGCGTTTGGAAAGTTTGGCTTTGTCCGGCGCTAAAATTAATGACAAATGCGCGAATTCCGGCACTGGCCAGCCAAAAGCATGATATAAAATAATGTGTTTGGGAGTGGATGGCAGCCACTCCTCTGCCCGGATGACATGGGTAATTTTTGTTTCGTGATCATCAACCACATTGGCCAAATGATAAGTCGGGAAGCCATCGGACTTGATTAAAATTTGATCATCAATTTCATTATGGTTAAATTTTACTTGGCCGCAAATCAAATCTTTAAAAACCGTTTCACCGGCTGGAATTCTCATCCGAATTACGTGCGCTTCAGCGGCGGCCAGCTTCCTTTGAATTGCTTCGGCTGATAACTGCAGGCATTGGCGGTCATATTTTGGCGCCATTTTTTTAGCTGTCTGCTCCGCGCGCATTTTAACCAACCGTTCCGCCGAACAAAAACAATAATAGGCATGGCCTTTTTCAATTAATTCGTCGGCGTATTTTTGATAAATTGCTGTGCGCCGCGATTGGAAAATTATATTGTCTTCGTTGTCATAATTTATGCCAACCCATTTCAGCGCCTCAAAAATTATTGCCACGCTCCCTTCCTGGTAACGAGCTTGATCCGTATCTTCTATGCGCAGTAAAAATTCACCTTTATTTTTTCTAGCAAAAAGATAGGCAAAAAGAGCGGTGCGCAAACTGCCGATGTGCAGATCACCGGTTGGACTGGGAGCAAAACGAGTAGCAATTAATTTTGACATAATTTTTCAATTTATAATTTTTCTGCCCAATGGCTGGCAGTGATCCGCCTCGGGCAGATAATTTTTAAACAAACGCGGATTCACTCGCCTGCCAACAACCACAATCTTTTTCTTTGGGGATTTTCGGAATAATATTAGAAAGCAGCTCTTTGACATTTTCCACATTCTGTTTGAAAACCCCGAGTATTTCCTGTGTGGTCACGGGCTTAATTTTAGGATTCCCCTCCAACCCCACATCCCAATCAGTCACAAGGGCGATGTTAACCAAACAAATATCAAGTTCCCGCGCCAGTACTACTTCGGGATAATGAGTCATATTAACCACATCCCATGCTTGGGCAGAAAACCAACGTGATTCTGGCTTGGTGGAAAAACGTGGCCCTTCGATAACCACAATAGTGCCGGTCTTATGATAAGGAATTGATATTTTTTTACAACATTCAGCCGCTAATTTCCTAAGAGTGGGACAATAAGGTTCGGCCATGGAAAAATGGGCGACTTCCGGCCCATGGAAAAAAGTATCATCTCGATGTTTGGTTCGATCAACAAAATGATCAGTGATTACAAAATCTCCTGGTTTGATATGCGACTGAAGCGAGCCAGCGGTACAAGAGGTGATTATTCTTTCCACCCCCAACATCTTGAGTGCCCAGATATTAGCTTGATAAGGTATTTTATGGGGAGGCAGATGATGATTTTTACCATGTCTGGATAAAAAAGCGACTTTTTTACCTTGATAAGTGCCGACTAATATTTTTTCCGACGGCTGACCAAAGGGTGTTCGGATACTGATCTCTCTGGCCTGATCTAAAAACTTATAAAAACCGGAACCGCCGATAACGCCAATTTCAGCGATTTTTTTCTTTTCTTTAATCTTTTTTATTTTATTTTTTAATTTCATATTAAATTACCTGCTCGCCATAATAGCTAATAAGCGAATGGACTTTGTATTTTTTTAATTTAGCTGAACCGCCGAGAAAGGGCAGGTCCACAACAACTGCAATACCAACTATTTTCCCGCCTAAACGCTCAACTAATTTAGCAGCGGCTTGTAGTGTACCGCCGGTGGCGATCAAATCATCAATAATCAAAATTTTCTCACCTTTTCTAAGGGTATCCTCGTGCATCTCAATGGTTTCCGAGGCATATTCCAAAGTGTATGATTCCTGGATAGTTTTATGGGGCAGCTTGCCTTTTTTGCGGACTAAAGAAACACCGGCTCCCAGCCGATAACCCACCACTCCAGCTAAGACAAAACCACGCGCATCAATGCCAACTACCTTGTCAACTTTTTGTGTGGCAAACGGTTTAATTAATTCTTGCACTAAGTAAGCAAAAACCTCTTTATTCTCAAATAAGGTCGTCACGTCATAAAATAAGATCCCTTCTTTTGGCCAATTAGGTACTTTGCGGATGAATTGATCAAGGTCCATAACTTCGCAATTTTAAAATAATGCTTAAATTACTCAACTTTAAAATTAAATCATTTTGAAATTGTTTGAAAATTGAAAATTTATTAATTAGCTTTAAACCAATCCCATGTTTGCTTTAATCCCTTATTTAAATCATATTGCGGCTGCCAATTTAAATCGTGTTTGATTTTATTAAATGAAAGGCAACTTTTCATTTGTTCGCCTGTAACGTATGGTCTATGTTTAATAAAGACTTTTGTCTGGGAAATTTGAATCATTTTTTTGGCCAGATTATCTATATTCGTTTGTTTACCTGTGCCGATATTAAATATGCCCTGGACTTGCTTGGGCAATGCTTTGATGACTGCGGAAACTACATCGGCCACATAAACAAAATCCCTGGTCTGTTGACCGCCGTTTACCCAGAGCGATTTTTTGCTGATTAATTGATGACCAAAAACCGCGACGACACCCGCCTCGCCTAAATAATTCTGGCGCGGGCCATAAATATTCGCCAAACGTAAAATAGTGTAAGGCAATCTATGTTGGTTTGAATAATAGTATAAATATTTTTCTAGCGCTAGCTTAGCAATGCCATAGGGCGAAAGGGGCTGCTCTTTTTCTGTTTCCAGAGTGGGAATTTTTACGCCGTCGCCGTAAATCGCGCCACCGCTGGAAATAAAAATAAATTTTTTAATTTTGTATTTGACACAATTTTCCAACAAATTCAAGGAGCCAATAATATTGCTCTGGGCATCAAAAATTGGGTCAACAATTGAGCGCCTGACATTCATTTGCGCTGCCAGGTGACAGACTATTGCTGGTTTTTCTTTTTTAAAGATCACGGAGAGTTTTCTATCTTGAATTTTTAATTGGTAGAATTTGGCTTGAGGATTTAAATTTTCTTTTTTACCGGTTGACAAATCATCCACCACAATTACTTGATGGTTTTGCATAATGAATTCATCCACTAAATGCGAACCGATAAAGCCAGCTCCGCCGGTGACTAAAATTTTAGGCATATTTTTTCAATTTAGCAACCATGTCTTTCCGCTCCCAGGTAAATTCCGGCAACTCGCGGCCGAAGTGGCCGTAGGCAGCTGTTTTTTTGTAAATGGGCCGGAGGAGATTTAAGTGTTTAATAATGCCGGCTGGAGTGAGTGGAAAAACTTGGCGGACAATTTTCTCCAATTTTGAATCTGCCAGAACGCCAGTGCCTTTAGTGTCAACCAAAACGGAAATGGGGTCAGCCACGCCAATGACATAAGCCAGTTGAATTTCACAACGGCTGGCCAATTTAGCCGTCACAATATTTTTAGCAATGTAGCGCGCCATATAACTGGCGGAACGGTCAACTTTTGAAGGATCCTTGCCTGAAAAACAACCGCCGCCATGGCTGCCATGGCCGCCATAAGTGTCAACAATTATTTTACGGCCGGTTAATCCCGCGTCCGCGGGAGGACCGCCCTTGACAAAACGGCCGGTGGCGTTAACAAAAAATTTAGTTTTTTTATCCAGATATTTGCCGGCAATCGGCCGAACGACATGCTGGATAATATCGCGCTTCAGGCGCGCTGGGCTGACATCGGGATTGTGTTGAGCGGCAATGACTACGGTTTCCAATCTTTTTGGCTGGCCATTAATATATTCAACCGCCAGCTCCACTTTGCCGTCTGGCCTCAAATACGGCAGTTTTTTATTTTTTCGCACTTGAGCTAATCTGGCTGCCATTTGGTGCGACATTAAAATTGAGAGCGGCATTAATTCTTTAGTTTCCGTGCAGGCATAACCGAACATTAAGCCTTGGTCGCCAGCGCCTTGTTTTTTCTTATCAACGCCCTGGACAATGTCCGGAGACTGCTCATCAATCGCCACCACAACGCCCACATCATCAGCGCAAAAACCAAAATGGCCGTTGTCATAGCCAATTTCACGAATGGTGTCGCGGGCAATGGCGGCGACGTCAACATAACCTTTGGTGCGAATTTCGCCGGCGACAACGACCAGGCCGGTGGTCACCAGAGTTTCAATGCCGGCATGGCTGAATTTATCTTGACGAATTAATTCATCAAGGATGGCATCGGAAACCTGATCGGCTATCTTATCAGGATGGCCTTCAGTCACTGACTCGGAGGTGAAGATGTATTTATTCATAGTTATTTTTTAATTATTAAACTTCATATAATCTCATATTGGTCTGCATAAATTCAATGGTTTTCTTCAAGCCTTCTTCAAGATCAATCAGCGGAAACCAGCCGAGACTTTCTTTAGCCATGGTAATGTCAGGAATATTATAAGAAGCGGCATGCCAGTCCGGATCCTGATAAATGATTTTAGATTTTGAACCGGTCATTTTAATGATTAACTCTGCCACGTCTTTTAGCGCGTGCTTTTCATAATGACCAAGATTGATTGGCCCGGCCAGATCTGATTTGGCTAACTTAACCAGACCGTCAATAATATCGTCAATATAACAAAACGTATTTTCAGTCTGCTCATTGCCGTAGATAATCAGATCTTTGTTATTTAGAGCATGAAGAATAAAATCTGGCACTGCCCGGCCTTCTTTAATGGCCATTTTAGGGCCAAACGTTGTGAAAACTCTGGCAATCTTGGTATTTATTTTGAATTTTCTTTGGTAATTGGCAACAATGGTTTCGGCAAACCGCTTGCCTTCGTCATAAGCGCTGCGACTGTCAATAGGATTGACTAAACCTAAATAATCTTCCTTAATCGGCTTGGTATCCAAGGCATGGCCATAAACATGCTGGCTTGAAGTATGAATAAAAATTGATTGGTATTGCACCGCCAAATCAAGCATATTTTTGACGCCAGAGGAGTTAGCGCCAATGATTTCCAGGGCGTATTGTTCATGATCTTTGGGCGAGGTGGGACAGGCAAGATTATAAATGGCCTGAATGCCCTGAACGGCAACTTGGAATTTTTTCAACTCGGGAAAATTTTCCAAATCAAGCGGCTGGGTAATATCATGGCGAATAAATTCAAAATTCGGGTTTTGCAGCAGTAAATCAATGTTTGATTCCTTGCCGGTAATAAAATTGTCAATGGCGATAACATGGTTCTGGGTGACAAGCTGCTGACAAAGGTTAGTGCCAATAAATCCGGCAGCGCCGCTAACTATAATATTTGGTTTGTCAGTGGCTGAATTTTTATACGGCATAATTTTCAATTTAATTATTAATTTTATTATTTAATTCTTCTTTATTAAATACCCACTTTTTAGTCAAATAGTAAACAATCAAAGTGCAAATTATCATACCGATAATCTTGCCAATAATATCATGGCAACCGATATATTCCACGGTAATGAACAGCACCAGTTCACTGATAATTAAGCCGAGAATCATAACTAAAATAAATTTAACATATTGCCTGTGGATGTTTTTGCTGTTGTCCCTGAATGTCCAGTGCTTGTGAAAAACAAAACGGGCAATGCTGGCAATGAGCATAGTGAAAATGTTGACTGTCAAATAATGTTCCTGCCAGAAAAAGAATGCCCTGGTAAGGTAAATATACAAGCCAAGATCAAGCATGTTGGATAAATTGCCAACTAAAGAATATCTCAGCAGCTCTTTGACGGCCGGGTATTTTTTAAGAAATGGGAATTGCCTGATTGTATTTAATGTGGAATAATATAGTTTTAGCATATTTTATTTACCTGAAGCAACATAGACTCCACCGGTAAATTTCTCACTGTAAGCAAAAAACTGATTAAGCAACAAGCCGCGGGCATTGAAAACTCTGACATGCGGACCGCCGCCCGGACCGGCGCCGGTAATAATTTCATCCAGACCATCGCCATTG
>Ga0210021_1001429_pt1 | contig 23232 bp, 26 predicted proteins | sample CryGeymeta201517_FD_183981 | JGI IMG/M metagenome (GOLD analysis project Ga0210021, IMG submission 183981) | Groundwater microbial communities from Crystal Geyser aquifers in Utah, USA - Crystal Geyser metaG 2015-17 (SPAdes) (version 2) | ecosystem: Environmental > Aquatic > Deep subsurface >... | reverse complement strand
AGCTCAAAAACTATGAGCGCATGAAGCTGTTGATGGAGAAATGGATTGACTTGGCGATGGAGCTGTCAATACTGCGATTAGCAAAAAAACCGACGCAATGACGGGGAGAACTTGTCACTGTCTAGTTGCATAAAACTCCGCCAAATTTACGCACATTTACACAGCCGCTAACAAGTGCTGACGGGATGCAGTGCTAGGCGCAAGACGCGCCGTTTAGCTCTGCTAAACAAGTGGATTGAAACGACGCAATGCGCCCGTCAGTGCCGCCGGAAAAGGGATATTTGTAATTTCTGCATCCCTAAGCCGGACGAGCCGGAATAACTTGACTAGATTCCTCAGTTGGACGCACCCGAGTGGGCTGCTGGCGGCGCGGCTGGGTAGGCTGAGTGCCGCAGCTTCAATCGGCCGTGCTGACAAGCGCAATGCGTTGTTGCAAACCGCTTGAGTAGCCAGCTACACCGCGCGGCTTGCGTCTAGACTTGCACTTGCCATCACGACCTCCTTTGTCCAAGTTATTCTCGCTTGCCCCCTAAAAGGGCAAGCTAAACGTAAGCGTGCAACCAAAACACCTTGACGCCACCGGTGTCTTGGTTGCACAGACTCGCAGCTAAATTGCGATGGACTGCCAGCGGCCTTGCAGCAATTGGTCGATCTTGCTGTTTTTCTACGTCGGCAGGCGAACCATTACCTCCGTCCCTACCGCAACCCGCTAACCTGGCCGAAAAAATGGTTCCACTACGAGCCGCATGAGGATTCGTTTGGAGCGTCTATTTATGCCGAAAACGGTAGCATCGACGATGACGTTCGACGATACCCATGCGCAAAGGCTCTGTTTTCAATAGGTATTGATTTCGTTGCCTTTTTGGATTTTCAGAGGAGAGTTGCGCATGCGCGTTTCTCAGTTCCAGGGAGTGACGGTTAGCGCTTTTGCTGGAACGGACTTCTGCGGGAAGGCTTCGTCCGCGCCTGCTGGTAGTCCGTCGGGTCGAAGGACTCTCGCTGAGACTTCAGTGCATCGCCATCGATACGCTCAGCTAGGCTTTTTAGGTCAATCTCCGAAACGCCGAGTGCCCTGAAATGTCCTCTCCAGGTATTCACGACGCCAATGACTTCGACAACCAATTCCGCAGCTTGCGCCCGCGTAAGGCCGAAAGCCTCCGTTTGCGTCATGGCGTTGGCCAGGGTGGAGTCGTTAAAGTTGTTCCCACAAATGAACTCTTGGAGGCCTTGCCCTGAGTTGGAAGGCAGGACATCGTAGGCTGGAGCCAGCCGAAACTGGGCGAATCCGCCCGGATTCACGACCAGCAGGGAGTGGTTCTTTTCGTGGTCGTCAGTGTTGTCGATGAGGATGTTGAAGACCATCCGCTTGAACAGCTCACGCGCATCAAAGACATTGGCATCATTTTCTGACACGCCCGCTCGGCGAAGAATCCGAGCAAGCTGTGGGTAGCCCATCTCCGGGTCTTGACCGCTCGCGGTGCTTGCGCGGATAGCCGTACCCGCTGAAATGCAGTGAATTCGCTTGTCGCCCTTGCGGTCGAAACGCCGGATGACAATGGCATTGAGCCCGTTCACCGAGATGACATTGGTTTGAGCCACGTTGATTCCCGCCTTGGCCGCCAGCGTCATGGAGGCGTGCTCCACGAGTGGTGAATCGACGGGTTCCCCGTTGAAGAACTTGATGACCCACTGCTCGCCGTCAATGACGATAAGGGCTTTGGGCTTGGCCCCTCCTAGGGGTGTGCCGCCGCCTGCAATGATTTGAGACTCAATGTCTGTCAGCGATTCCCCTTCTTGGACCTTGGCAACCACCTCACTCAGGGTCTGAGCAGCCTCCAATCTGGGCAAAGGTCCGCGGCCCTTCGGGGTGTATTCGGTAGCCGAAGTAGAGACACCGAGCGCCCCAAAACGGTCGTCTCCCGCGTAATACAGGAACTCCATCAGAGACATGCGGGCTGGTTTATCAATGAAGCGAATCACCTTTTCGCCCCAGCGGTCGGGCCTGGCGTCGTCCACAGCGCCTGCTGCTCGCGGATGCTTGCTCTCAAGCCGACCGGCCGGAAGAAACACAGCATCTTCCAGCGGAAGGTCTTCGCTCAACGGAAATCCATTGCTGAGCCATTCGGTACCGTAGCGCAGGGACACTCCTTTGCCAGACGCGACAAGATTCAGGACGCCAACGTAGCGAGGTGCATCCTCGCCCAAGTACCAAAGAAACAGCTTATCGCAGCGCATTGTCATCTCCCCGGGTTTTGTTGACGGTAGCCCTGATTCGGGCTTCTTGCGAAGCACGTGCACGTGCGCGGCCAAGCTCTTCGGCCTCACGAACCTCAAGCTCCAAGGCTCCCCGGTCATTTGCTGGCGCGGCAAGTTCTGCAATCGCACCGTCCCGGCTCATTAGCCACAAAGCGCTGGCAACAATTCCAACGCTGATGGTCGGGTCCCCCGCCTCCAATCGCTGCAGTGTGGAGATGCTGACCCCCATACGTTTTGCCCAGCTCGCCAATGACTCTTTGCGGCGAAGCCGAGCAACGGCCAAGTCAGCGCCCAGCTTTTCGATAGCGGCGAGGGTGGCGGGAGGGAGTTGGTCTATGGCTTTAGGTGTGCGTGACATACCGATGTATAAGTATGAAAGTTGCACTAATATACTGATGCATCGGTTGAGTGTCAATCCCTGCCACGATTGATATGAAAGAGATTAGGTCAATAAAATACCGATACAACAGTGCTAAATATGCTTAATCATGCTGATGCATAGGTATTGCAGCGACTCTGGCAATGGCTGAATGCAAGCCGCAGGGTGTGTTTGCCCTCTCTACCGATGGCGGCACAACGCACCTTTCAGCCTCGACCTTCAGTGACTGGGCCAGTGCGGCGGCGGCCGACATCCCTGACTTTGCTGCCAAGCACATCCGCTCTGGCGTTGAAACCGTGTTGGCCAGCCTGAAGGTGAGCAAGGACGACCGAGGCCGCTTGCAGTCGCATGGCATCACGGGCGTACAGGCTCGCCACTATGACGGCCATGAGTACATCGACGAAAAGCGTGCTGCGCTTGTTAAGCTGTTCAGATTTCTTGAGGCAGTCGATTCAGGTCACGTGATTCCCATTCGCAACGCAGCCTGATCTGGTTCACAAACCCTGATAACTTGTAAATCAAGGCTTAACAGTTTATGATCCTCTCATTCCGACACAAGAGGCTGGAAGCCTTCTTCAAGACCGGCAGCACGGCACGTATTCAGGCGATCCATGCCAAGCGCTTGCGTGAGCTGCTGACGGCTCTGAACGCCGCCGGTGGCCTGCCAGACTTAAACCGCCCGTCCTGGCGCGTGCATGGCTTGTCCGGTGACCGTGCCGGGTTTTATGCCCTGACGGTGCAAGCCAATTGGCGTGTGACGTTCAGGTTTGTCGGTGAAGACGTAGAACTTTTGGATTATCTGGATTACCACTGAGAGGCCCACCATGAAGATGCACAACCCCGCACACCCTGGCGAACTGCTGTCGGGCTGGCTTGACGACCTGGACGTGAGCGTGACCGCTTTTGCGGCGCACATCGGCATCAGTCGGGTGATGTTGTCGCGGGTGTTGCACGGTCATGCGGCCGTGTCCGCCGATATGGATTTGCGCTTGTCCGAGGCGCTGGGCACCACGCCGGGTTATTGGCTGGCGCTGCAGACTCAGCGTGATTTGTGGACGGCGGGGGAGGCGGCCAAGGAGCGCAAGAAGATAAAGCGTGTGGCGGTACCGGAGTTGGTTGCAGCCTGAACGCGATTTCTAGCCTAACGAGATGCCCTGAATATGGACGACGCCACACGTAAATTAGTGGACGCAAGTAATAGACGATTCTTTCGCCAGCTTTGCGCCCATTAGGCCAAGTTTCCAACAATTAAGGTTCGTGACATAGCTGCTTTGATGCAACGTGCCAATCCAAACGCCTTGGAGGATTCCGTCATCAATGAATTCGGTGACGGCATTGATTTGTAATCTGAGATTGAGATGTTGATATCAGCCGTCAATATCGGCGATCTCGATGTATTTCCGCCAGGGCACGTGTCATCCGATGATCAAATAAAGGTTGTAGTCACCACGCTCATCCCGTGGCTCCACATTCATGGCTATGACGTTTTGGCTGACGGGTTAACTCTTCCACCGTTAGGTACTACCAAGGCCGAGATAACGACCAGCCCTGGTGCTACTGCCAATGGGGTTGATGCGCAATCTGACGTTCTCTCCACCTTTGGTAAGCCCGAGTTCCCGCTAACCAAATCGGCAATGATTGCGCAACACGAACACGTGTGGCCAACTATCGCGGCCGATCTCAAGGCAGCCTGCGACAACGGGTTGTCGGCATGTAAAGCTGGCGCGTGTAAATGGCGCGAAGCCTGTGCACTCGATTTGGCGCGTGCGAACAAAAAAAATTTCAAAACCATCTACTTTCGTTGGAAGCTCGCACGCACTTCGGAACTTACACAGCTGCATACACCGCATGGTCGACTAACTTCACGCTGTTTATCCTGAAGTTGTCCGGAAATAGTCCGGGCTTTCAACGGCATTTGTCCGTTGAAAAGATGTGAACAGAATGGGTTTCCACACAACGCAATTCCGCGTTGTTGACTGGAGAAATCCACCATGCAAATCGCTTCCTCACCACAGTTTCCCCCGCTGGAATCTGTCACCCGCCCCACAGTAGAGACAGCCGCCGCTGTTTTTTACCTGAACCGGCGTCCTCAAACATTACGCATCTACGCCAGTAGAGGGTCGGGCCCGCTGCGCCCCATCCGCGTTCACGGCCGTTTGCACTGGAAAACCGACGACCTGCGCCGCCTCCTGAGCGTGCCTACCTTTGGCCCTGCGGGAGTCACACAATGAGCCACGGCCCCTACCACCCCTTCAGCGCCATGAACGCCTGGTGGTGCTACACCTGACACCAAAACACCCGCCTATTGGGAACCAGCCATTCACTGCTGGACAACACCCAAAGACCTCTCTGGCATTGCTGCGCCGGTGCTGCTAACGTCCATGTTCAACAAGGACACCCCAAAGCATGAAACATGCGTGCCCTGCGTAGGGCGGGTTTCAACCCGCCATGGCCGACTGAAGTCGGCCCTACGACACTGAAGTCGGCCCTACAACACGCCATTCTTGTCGGCTGTGGGCGTTGTTTCACGTTAAATACCGAACGCAGACTCAGCAACCAAGGATTGGCCAAGATCGGTTCCGGTGCACTGCCCATTGGCACTTTACTTTTGTCATCTCGTGCACCCATTGGCTATTTGGCTATCGCACAAGTTTCGCTGGCGATAAACCAAGGCTATATCGCCATGCCACCCGGCGGTTTGTTGCCGCCTTTGTACATGCTGTTTTGGTGCCGTCAAAACATGGAGAACATCAAAGGTCGCGCCAATGGCTCGACTTTCATGGAGATCAGCAAGAAGGCGTTTCGACCAATTCCTGCGCTTGTTCCGCCGCCAGAAGTCGTGCAGGCATTTGCTGAGGTGGCCAGCGCATGGTTTGACCGGTTGATCGAGAACGAGCAGCAAGCCCAAACCCTAGCCACCCTGCGCAACACCCTCCTTCCGCGCCTGATCTCCGGCCAGTTGCGCCTGCCAGAGGCGCAAGCCGCCGCCAAGGAGGCGCTGGCATGATCCCAGCGCCCACAGTTACTATGTTGTTGATAGCTGCTTGCGCACGTTCCACGGGGGCTACAGGCCAATTTAATGCTCAAATACCTGACCAAACCGCGGCTCTTATGAGCTCAGGGCTTGGCAGCTAATGACCATAGAATCAAACTGAGCAGAGTCAAAAAAAATAGGGAGTGCGAATGTCCGGAATTCTTGTGGGTGTGCTTCAGCCAGGCGCACGTTTGCTTGGTGCAGGCATCAATGGTGCCCGGCGCGGGGGTGCTACCCAGCCGCGCCGCCAGCAACCCACTCGGGCGCGCCCAACGGAGGAATCCAGGTTGAACCCAAATAATCCATTAGGCGGCACTTCGTGCCTGCATGATGCCTGGCGGCTGATTTGCGGCCATTTTGCCCGTCCGTTCGTTGTTCATAGCTACGGCTATGAACGCCTCTCGGCCAGTCAAACTGCCTCGCAACTCACCTCGCCATGCATTCATGCCCTAATGGATTGTTTGGGTTGAACGGACACCCTTTTTTCTGGTCATCCCATTTTCAACCGGCGATTTCGTAGGCAGTGCTTCGTCCTCCACCCGGCGTCTTGAGCAGTGCGCCCAGCACAATCAATTCAGTGATGTCGCGCAGGGCGGTGTCTGGCGAGCACTTGGCAATGGTTGCCCACTTGCTGCTGGTGAGCTTTCCATCAAAACCATCCAGCAGTCGGTTGAGCAGTTTGATCTGTCGCTCGTTTAGCGGCGTACCTGACCAGCGCTGCCAGAATTTGGATTTGACCAGCACGCCGTCCAGTGTGTGTTGGGCACTGTCAACCGCACGGTGCAATGCGGCAAGAAACCAGATTAACCACTCGGTTACGTCCAGCGTGCCTTTTTGTGTGCGCTCCAGCACGTCGTAGTAGTCCTTGCGCTCCCTCTGTATTTGCGCCGACAAACTATAAAAGCGCTGCGAACTTCCATCGGCGTGCGCCAATAACAAGTCGCTCACCGCACGGGCGATCCGGCCATTGCCATCGTCAAAGGGGTGCAGGGTCACAAACCAAAGATGGCCCAGTCCAGCCTTGATCAGGGCTGGCTCGGGCGTCGATGCGTTTGCCCAGGTGATGAAGCGATTGACCTCAGTCGGTAATTGGGCAGCAGGCGGCGCTTCAAAATGAACGCGCTGACGCATCCCCTGACCTGAAATGACCTGCATCGGCCCAGTTGCATCGTCACGCCATTGACCGACTCTAATGTGGGTCAGGCCGCTAAAGCCTGTGGGGAACAAGGCCGCGTGCCAGCCAAACAGGCGCTCTGGTGACAGCGACGCATCAGATTGCCCTGTGGCATCCAGCACCATATCGACCACACCCTCTACATGGCGGTCAACGGGCGCGAGGGCACCAATATCCACGCCCAAGCGGCGAGCGATGGACGACCGCACCGATTCGACGTTGAGCTGCTCGCCCTCGATCTCGCTGGTTTTGACTACATCATCAGTGAGTGCCGCCAGACTGGCTTGGTCGCGCAGCGTCATGCCGACATCAGCCAAACGCCCCATCAGCAATCCTTGCGCACGACTGACCTCGGCCAACGGCCCAGCCAGTTTTGTCAGGTCGTAGCGCCAGTGCGGCCAGTCAGTCGCCTGCCAGATGTAAAGGTTATTGCCGTAGTTCATGCGGAGATTATGGCCTGCATTCACCGCACAGGAACAGCCTTCACCGCAGGAATTGCGGCAAATATGCCGTTTTATCTCCGCATGACCCGCCAACCGCGTCGGCAAAGGGTATGAATTGAATTCCTCCCCTTGGGCTGGTACGGTGCAAACCCCCGCAAACCTCGGTTTGCACCCTGACTGTAGGCGACGCTGGTGCTTGATCAGCGTGAGGCGGCTGAAATTTTTGGCGGTGGCATCAATGCGTTTTCGCGCTACGAGACCGGCAAGACCAAGCCACCGCTGGCCTTGGTCAAGTTGCTCAAACTGCTGGATCGGCATCCAGAACTGCTGGCCGATGTGCGAGCGGTCTGAGATGGATGGTATGACTTGTATAAAAAATCAAATTTTCTATACAGATATGGGCTACTATGTAAAAAAAATTTTAATATCTATGCACGTAGCCTTTTTTTAGAGCGTTCCCATGCCCGCACTCACGCCGCTTGACCAGATCAACCCAGCCCGGTTCGAGACCCCAGCCATCCTTAAAAAGCTGGCCAGCAGCAGCCGCAAGCTGGCTGAGCTCAAGGGCATGGCGGCTTCCATTCCCAATCAGGGCATTCTGATCAATGCACTGGCGCTGCAAGAGGCCAAGGACAGCTCCGAGATTGAGAACATCGTCACCACCCACGATGAGTTGTTCAAGGACGACGTTCACCCCGAGGCGTTTGCCAACCCTGCTGCCAAAGAGGTGCTGCGCTACCGCCAGGCGCTGCGGGTTGGGTTTGAGCTGATGCGCGGCAGCGGCTTGCTGACCTGCAACCACATCATCCAGATTCAGGGCGAGCTGGAGCGCAACAACGCGGGTTTTCGCAAGTTGCCAGGCACGGCTCTCAAAGACGGCGCTGGCCAGACCATTTACACCCCGCCGCAAGACCCAGCAGAAATCGTGGCGCTCATGCGCGGGCTAGAACGTTTCATCAACGAGTCGGACGTGTTTGATGCCGACCCGTTAATCAAGATGGCGCTGATTCACCACCAGTTTGAGAGCATCCACCCGTTCTACGACGGCAATGGCCGCACCGGGCGCATTGTGAATGTGCTGTATCTGGTGAAAGAGGGCTTGCTGGACATTCCGGTGCTGTACCTCAGCCAGCACATCGTTCGCAACAAAGCCAATTACTACCGCCTGCTGCAAACTGTGCGCGAAGAAGACACCTGGGAGGAATGGGTGCTGTACCTGCTGGAAGCGGTGGAGCAAACCGCCGGGCAGACCATGACCACCGTGCAGGCCATCAAGACGGCGCTGTTTGACTACAAGCAGCGCATTCGCGCAGGCTACAAGTTTTACAGCCAGGACTTGATCAACAACCTCTTCATGCACCCCTACACCAAGATCGAATTTGTGCAGCGTGACTTGGGCGTGTCGCGCATCACCGCCACCAAGTACCTGGAGGCGCTCACCGATGGCGGTTTTGTGCAAAAGCAAAAAATTGGGCGTGGCAACTATTACGTGAACATTGCCTTGAACGCGGTGTTGGCTGGTTAAGCCGATGCTGTCCGCCACGGTGATAAAACTGCCTGGGAGGGCGCCATGACCGAAGACCAACTTGAACAAGAAACCCTTGGCTGGCTGGCCGACGTGGGCTACACCCACGTCAGAGACCGCACAAACGCAGCAATCCGTGAAATGCAAAAGTCTTTCGACGGCTGCCCTGCAATACGACATCACCTCCATCATCAATCAGGTACGCCAAGCCGTGGACACCTGGCGCAGCCTCCCCGATCCCAGCCAGTGGCAGGCTACCCCAGAGACAGCACGTCTGCTAGAACATTGGCGGCACCACAACTTCAGTGGCACACGTCCGTTTTTCTGCCAGGTCGAAGCAGTGGGGAGACGAGGCTTATAGCCTCGAAGAGTTGAGGGCCGAAATTTCGGCAGCCATCTTGGCCTCAGAGAATGTGGGTAACGCTTACATCAGCAAAGAGGTTGTTCGTTTTCACAACGAGCAGCATGTAAGCTACTTGCAAAGCTGGGTGCGAGTCATCAAGAAACTCCACTGGCCACTTTTTATCTGCCAAGGATGCCGAAGCCATGGCCTCTTACGTGCTTGAGTTAGATAGGCAAATGACTGCGATGGCTCCTCACAAGAGTGGATTTATGAGTATGAAAGAGCCTGTTCTCCGTAGAGGCGATTTCGGCGAGAATCCTGCTTGCCCTGAGTGTGCCGGTTTAGGCGCTTGGATATCAAAAATGGTCACCGATCAGTCTTCATATTTTATTTCCGTATTACAATTAGCTGCTAGTTAAACGCATGTTTATTGTGTGTCCAGTGGCCTACAAAAAAAGGGAATAAATGGGAAGACGCCCACTATCGGAGCCGAGGGAAAAGATCACTAGCATGAGATTGACTACGCTTGAGCGTAGTGAAATGGAAGCTCGTAGCAGTGTATTGGGCTTCAGGTCAATCAGCGACTATTTGCGTCACTTACACAGGGCTGCCGCCGGTGCTGAGAGGAGCAGGGTCTCGCAAATTGACATCAACAGTTACGGTGATCTTTTTGAGTCGCACGCGACTGACCTTGGAACAATTTTTCAAGGTAATTCGCTGGCATATCTTCACAACTATGCCGAGGACGAGTCTGTAAACCTGATCATGACCTCGCCGCCTTTTGGGCTGATTCGCAAGAAGTCATATGGCAATGAGGACGCTGATGCCTACTGTGATTGGTTTAGGCCCTTTGCAGAAGGTTTCAAGCGTGTCCTCAAGAATGACGGCAGCTTGGTGATAGATGTGGGTGGAGCCTGGAAGCTTGGCACGCCAACCCGCTCGCTCTATCACTACAAATTGCTGGTTATGCTGTGCGAAGAGTATGGTTTTCATTTGGCACAGGAACACTACTGGTGGAACCCTTCAAAGTTGCCATCTCCTGCAGAGTGGGTCAACGTGCGTCGAGTGCGTGTGAAGGATGCAATCAATTGCGTTTGGTGGCTCTCCAAGACGCCATTCCCTAAGGCCAGTAACAAGCGGGTCCTTGCTCCTTACTCGGATTCGATGCGTTCATTGCTCAAAAATGGCTACAAAGCAAAAATGCGTCCGTCTGGGCATGACATATCGACTAAGTTCTCAATCGATAACGGTGGGGCAGTGCCACCCAATTTGCTGGCAATTGCCAACACTGAAAGCAACGGTGCCTATCAGGACTACTGTCGTGACAACGAGATTGATATTCACCCAGCTCGCTTCCCTGCGTTGTTACCTGAATACTTCATTCGATTTTTGACTGATCCGGGTGACATGGTGCTTGATCCCTTTGGGGGGTCATGCATCACAGGCATGGTGGCAGAGGCCCTAGGTCGACAGTGGGCGTGTGTAGAGCTTTCAAGCGAATACATTCGTGGGGGAATTGGTCGATTTCACGGTGACGTGGAATCAGCACTGAGAGGACGCCAAGCCGTCTATTCGATCAACACGCCATGTGCTTTACCCGTCGATGAAGAAGACGTACCTTTGGTTGCCAATGGCGGGGCTGAGCGTTAATTGAGCTACGAGGTTTCTTCTTCGTCTTGACTATCGGTTTCTTCTTCATCACTATCGACATTGGCACTGATCTCGCGTTTCCAAAGTTCAGTGTCAGGGTTGTAAAAGGCACCTTCAGTGTGAAAGAGCATATTGCCAACAGAGAGTCCGTTTAAGTCACGCTTGGTCAGCCTTTTTACTTCAAGTCGAACTTCCTCAATCGTCATGCCATCTGGGTGATCATCAAGGGTCTGTTCAATAGCACGTGAAGGCCAAATTCTTCGTGAGTCTGACCATGATGAAAGGTAGACATATTGTGCTCTGTCGCGTCGCATGCCTTTTTGCTTAATGAGGCCTAAAAGTGCCTGTGCATCTTCCTCATCGATGTCACCCAGTATCTCGGCTACTTCACTTGAGTGAATTCCCTCTTGGGTGTTCTGCAAGTGATTTACAAGTTGATCCAGCAAAGCTTGCGGGTCATTGACGTTAACGTCACGATTAGCCAGGCCCCAAAGTCCTGAGCCCATGCGAATCAGGTTCCCCTGAGGGTGGATTTGGAAGTGATTGTTGACGCCTCTGTCGCCTTCAAGTCGTTCCTTGATTTCAAGCGTGCTAAGTGGGCGTCCAGCCTCTTCGAGCAGAGCCATGACAGCTTGCCTCATGTCGAGTCGTGAGGCTGCACTGGCTTGCCACGCTTCCTTGTATCCCCACACCATCCGTCTCATGTTTGAGAAGGTTTTTGAGTTTCTCAATGCAATGTTGATGATGTATTTGGTGAGCTTTCCATCAAAATCAAAGCCACGCTCTAACAGTTCATCAAGTAGTTCAGAGGTGTGCCATTGCTTTGTTGGTTCAGCACCAGCAGCGATGTCCTCAACTTCAGCTTCAATAAGTGCAAGCTCTTTTGGAGTAAGTGGGCAGTGAGAGAGCAGCCCATACGTTCCACGGTTAAAGAGAACGGCAACACTTTGAGCCGCATGATGTATGCGACGCTCATCGTGCTCTTTCTCAGAGATGAGTTTGGCTCGTCGATAAATTTCTTCATAGTGCAATGGGTGTCCAGCACTTTGCAAGACTGCGGCCACCACCATCTCAGCAGTGCGACCATATCCAATCAGAGTCGATTTCCCCTCGGGATTTGTAGCCCACATTGCAAATGGTCGAACAGTGCCCCAAAGCTCATCACGTAAATCCGCCCCCCGGTCAACCAAAAGTGCGCCAATTTGAACCCGTGCGTAATCTTCACTGACGTGTTCATTCACCATTTCACGAAGCAATGCCTTGCCAGAGTTCACGGCTCGCTCCCACTGATTGAGAGGCAATCTTGTGATGACAGGGGTATCACCAAGATCAAGAATTGAAAACTCGTCATGAAGCACGTGATTGAACACTTCCCTCAAAGGGACTTTGAGTTCATCTACGCCTTTGAACCAAGGGTCTACTGCTGAAATGCCGTTGAGCAAAAGGGGTGAGGTGCGGTCATTTAGATGATCTGAAAGTTTTTCTTTGAGTTGCTTCCAAAACGCGTTGTGGCCAACTTTCCGATAAATCTTCACTTCAATCTGACGAACACGTTCACGCGTTATGCCTATTTGCTCAGCGGTCACTTGCAAAGTCTGTTGAGGACACCTAAAGCCAAGACGGGCGGTCCAAATGTGCCGCTCTTGTTCTGTGAGAGCTTGTGCGGCGTCAAGGAAGCCATCAAAGACACTCTCAATCACAGGTTCGGGTGCTTCAACTGGAATTGGAGCTGCTACTGGTGCTGCAGGCAGTTTGAAATCGACCAGGTCCGGCAGTCGAACGTAATGGGGATCATCAGTGGGCTCATCTGAGCCAGGCCATCTTTTGCGTTTTAAAGCACCTCCATTGATGAATGTTTCCCACAAAAGAACGCTCAGGCCATGCACTGATCCTTGGCCCATGTTTGCTAACTTGAGCAAACCACTGTAGCCTTTAGATGCTAAGTCCCCAATGGTGACTAAGTTATATGCGGTACACACGTTCCGCGTTCGCACGGTCATATCCAAAAGGCGAAGCTCAAAATTTAAAAACCAATTTGGGCATGCGTGGAGATTGTCCAAAATGTTTGTTTGGTTAGCTTTGGCTCCCACCACCATGCGAAAACGATCATAGGCAAGCGAGACACGCTCATCAATGCTCAGTGAAGCCTCTTTCTCGTGATAAGACTTCTCATCCCATATTCCGGCAGTGCGCAAAAGTGAGTCGAGTTCTGGTTTCTCAGCAATAAGGTGCTCTACCCACCCACGGGCCACAAAAGTTCTATCGGCCACACTTGGCTGGATAGTTGGGCGTTTCTTAGGCATGCCTGGACTTGGATCGTCAATCGTGTATCCAAAGCCATCAAGGGCTACTCTGAACGATAGACTTTCAACCTCACCCACACTTGCATGGCTGACCGATAACGGAGGAGGTAGGGAGCCAATGGCGGCGTCCGAGAGCAAAAGTGTGCCGCTCCATTTTTGAGTAAGCTCCGCCACTTTGGCAGTTTCTGGCCTCCAAAAGCCGACGTGTATAGCAGCTGATGCTGACTCCGTAGCAAGGGCTGCTTTAGTCGCCTCAAGCAATGGCTCTAGCTCCCTAAAGGCCGATGAACTCCATTCACCGGAGGGGGCACAAGAAAAAAGAAAAGCTCTTAAGGGCTTCATTCCGGTTCAATTCAGTCGCTCTTGGGCACAAGTGCACCAACATCAATAGGGCTGCCATCAAAACGTTTTGCCAGTTCGATTACGCCCCAGTCTGCAAGTCGTTCGGCCATGCGGTAAACAGAGCCACCCTTCAAATCAATCAACGCTCGGATCGCGGCAGCAATCTCTTGATCAGGATCGATTGTCGCAACGCTAAATACGGTGCGTCTTTGTGGCACATCTTCAGGTTCTATCCCTTGGGCAAGGGCTAAGCCAATTCCAAGACGGTAACCATCGGCCATTTCAGCTAAAAAATTGTCTTCTTTCATTTGCGAAAGAAGTGCGTGAGCCTTCTCACTCAGGCCGATCATTGTTGGCTCTGAAACGCTCATGTGGTCACCTTTTCAATTTTGGAGTGCCGTGTGCTGACTTCTTTGATTTCATAAACGCTATCAATACGTGACGAAATCTGAGCAAGGTCGTGACCACGTGCGACTTCACCTTCATGGACAAACAAGATCAACTGATTGGTTGTGGTGGGTAGATATTTGAGAATGTTGGCACGATGACCCGGATCAAGGCGTCCAAAGGGCGTATCCATGACAACGGGGCCTGCAGAACGACCAGCACGAGCAAGTCCGTCAATCAAGGAGAGAGCCACAATTTGCTCTGCCCCTGCACTGCGAATGGTCACTTCATGTCCACGTTCATCAAGAATGGCTAAGCCGTAGTTGTTGTTGATCTTTAGGCCAGAGTATTTCGATTGGGTTGTAAGTGCTTTGAAGGCGTCACTGGCGAACTGCTCCACGCGAGTTTTTAGGTCATCGCGAAGTCGATCAATGCTGCGGCCATAGATGCGTTCAAGTTCTCCGGCGATCTTGACGATTTGAGTGCTCTTTGCTGCGCGTGCAGTTGGGATGCCTTCCAACGCCTTGGCAATCATTTGAAGCTCTTTGTTGTTCTTGTCCAGCTTGGCTCTGCTGGCACGAATGCTTTGCTCAGTGGCTCCCTCGATTTTTATGAGGCCATCACGAAGGGTTCGCTTGCGAGCGATTTCAGCGGTGTCCTGCCCTTTAATTTGATCGTGCAGTCGCTCAATTTCGTTGTCCAGTTTTGTTTGCTCAACCTTTAGCTTGGAGAGTTCTTTGTCGAGGAATTTGATTTGAGCAGTAGGGCCAGGTTTAAGCAGGCGATCCAGATCACGAATCTCGGCACTGACTCGATTGCGGGCATTTTCATCAACAGCGATGCCGAGGTATTCGGCCTCAAGTCGGCCAAGCTCTGCTCCAGCCAATTCACGCTGGGATTGGTGCAAGGTTTGCCCACAGGCGTGACAAATTGCACTGCTCAGAGACTTCTTAAGCTGCTCAATTTGACCGGAGATATTCGCTTTACGAATCATGGCTTCTGCCAACTGATTATTCTCTTCAGTCAGGTGTTCACGCTTGAGGGCAATCTGTGGACGAATCAAGTCTTTCCATGCGTCCCTCATAAGGCCAAGGCGTTGAATTTCCAAGTCTTTTTGCGTCTGTGCATTAGTAGCAAGACTCTCTTGGTTGGTGGTCAGTCGCTCCTTGGCTGCATGAATTTTTTCAGTCGCCTCGATGAAGTCATCCAGCACTGTCTTATCAGTTCGGATGGTCTTAAGTTGTGTTTCTTGATCTTCAATGTCTCGTTCAACGGTTTCAATTTCGGACTGCAATGCCCGTTGGCGATCCACGTGCCGCTCCATACCTGAAATCTTGTCTAGATCGCGAGTTTGCTGTTTTTGAGCACTCTTCAGAAGAGTTTGAGCGTCTTCGCGGCCTCTAATAAGTGTGGGCACACCAAGAGCCTGTTCAATGGCCTCCTTAATCTTGCGACCTTGTTCGCTGCCATCAATGAGCAGTGATTCATACTCTTGCAAGAGTTCACCATCGAAGAGGAAAAATCGTGACGTTTGCTCTGGGGCAAAACGACTAATTTCAGAATCAATCATGTAGCCATTGATGGCAATCCCGTCACGTAGCAGTCCACGTGAGACTTCGAAATCCTCAGGACGGCTTGGTTTGGAGACCAATGCATGCTTGGTAGCCCGACGACGATACTCATAGGTGTGGCCGCTATCTTCAAAAGTGATGCATGTCTCCATGCTCCAGTCACCTTCAAGTGTGGCCTCTTTGTTGATCAAGTCTTGAAGCGGTAGCTCACGAGAATGTCGGCCTAATGCTTTCCCGTAGAAGGCCCAACGTAATGCATTTAGCAAGCTGGTCTTGCCCCGCATGTTGTCACCATAGACAAGCATGACGTTTTGTTCTGAGCTGGTTGGGAAGGACAGACTCATCGTGCCCTTGTAGGGCATGAAGTTGAAAGTTGTGAGTTTTAGAAGCTTCATCTTGCTTCTCCTTGTCCTAGGTGATCTTCCACAAGCTTCTCCAGGTCGTGCAGCGAGGCCGTTTGATCTTGATTGAATTGATGGCGTCGTTGAATGGCATATGTGGCAGCAATAAAGCTCTCGGGCAAAGTAGCTTCAACGTCATCAGAGGCAGCCCGCAGAGCGGCTAAAGCCATATCTTGATCGTTATCGGTAGTCATTCTTTTTCATCTCCTTCATCTTCGATGCCTGCGTTGGGGGCCTCATCAATCGTGATGCCCATGGAAAGGGCCAGTGAGCGTAGGCGAGACCCCGCTCCTTTATTCAATGCAGCGTTGGCAAACTGAAGTGCTCGAACCATCTCGGCTTTTAGCAGTGCAATTTGTTCAGGTTCATTCTCAGCGTCAACAGGTACAACGATGGCGTCGTGAATGACGGCCAGCATTTTTTGTCCAGACTTGCGCAATACCCGCCCGCGTCGCTGGATGAATTGTCTGGGGTTTTGTGATGAAGCCAAGATGAACGCGTGGCTTACGGCTGGAATATCGATACCCTCATCCAAACATTTGATGGACACCAGAACTCCACCAAAGCGAGTGAACCACTCCAGTGCAGCAGGGCGGTCTCCTTCCATACCTGAGTGATATTCAATAGGGTGCAAGCCCCCAGCGGCCAGCAGACCCATGGTTTCAGTGAGTTGGTCTGAATCTTCACAATAGACGAGCCAACGCTGACCGGGTTCGTATTCTTTGCAAATGACACCAGCGGCCAGCCCCGGCTTTACTTGGGCTTTCTTGGCGATCCTTGAGCGTTGGATTAAAAGCATTTTGGCTTTGTCGGTTACGCCTCCGTTGCCATTGACAGCCTTCTTGCTCTTGGCAAGTTCAAAACTGATTTGCCTCGTGAATTTTTTCCATCGCTCCGCTTCATCTTCACTCAAGTGGACCGGGTGGGGGTGATATTCGTAGTTAACCAGCCTTCCTGAATCGATGGCGTCTTGAAGAGTAATCGGAGGTGGAAGCACTGGACCAAATCGCTCGAAGATGTTGGCTGTTCCCTCTGCGTCCCCATAACGAATAGGCGTGGCGGACAGCCCAAGGGCTGCACCTGTCTGAATGACCATGGCTCTTGCGTTGAATGGACTGCCAATTTGATGAATCTCATCAGCCACGATAAGAAGGTGGTCACCTCCATAGACACCATTGATAAAGATGTCAGTCGCCGCTGTTTGCATGGTCGAAAGCACAATTCGATTCATGCCAAGGTCAGGGCTAGTGTGAGCCTTAAGCTTTCCGTTTGTTTTCCATTTGGTGTGGCCACCACCGCACATGAGGATGGTCGAGTCTGGGATTTCTTCCTCGATCTCTCGACGCCACTGTTCGAGCAAAAGCTGGCTCGGCACCAAGACGATGACGGGTTGATCAGTCGCTAGATGCTTCTTAATGGCGGTGATTGCTGTGAAAGTCTTACCGCTCCCCGTGGCATGTTCAAACACTCCATGGCGACCCGCCGCCTCCCAAGCGGCAATGGCAGCAAGTTGGTGCTTCATGGGTGAGCGTCGCCTAGAGGCCGGGGCAATCGGCTCATCAGGGAAATCCACATCCACATCGTCCAAGGAGTCTTTGGCGGTGGTTAAAAGCTTTTTACGTTGTGCCTCAGGGAAAGCAACGGTGTCTACTCCGATGACAAGTCCATCCCAAAGTCTTTCAAAGTGTGCAGCGTGGGTTTGTACTCGTTCTGATTCGGCGGAGCTAATCCACTCCCGAAAGACTTCAATGGATTCGTGATTACCTTGGGTGTGCCAGGCACTCCAGGTCTCATTGGAAGAGCCAATAAAGCTCACCCGCTCCCCGACTCCGTCTGTGAAGATGCCAATTTTCTCGTGATAAATGCCGGTTCCTTTGCTTCTAACAGCCAAACGGATATCGAGTGCTCCACACGCAATCAATGTGGCCAGCAGTTTGGTGCGTGATTCCAGTGCGAGATCAGACAAAAGCTCCTGAAGGTCACGATCTAGTGCTTGGGCAATGGCCTCATCCCGGCTCAGGTAACCCGAAGTAATGGCTTGGGCATCATCCTCTGTGATCGATGGAGAACAAACCAGTCGAGATGTGCCGCCACGCCGAGCAAAATTCAAAAACGGTCGTCCAACAATGCTAAAAATACTGCTTCGAAAGTAGCCAACAGCGCGGGCATATCGAACCGCAGCACTCAAACAAGGTTGATAAAAGCCGTCCACAGGGTCGCGTTCGCCTGTGCGGTAGTGGGCATCAAGGCCCAGTGTCGAGAATTGGGCAACGCTCGGTTGCTCTGCCGGAATCAAATTACAAGTCGTCCAATGTCAATACCCTCAGTTTCAGTACGATGCTGCTTCTGAGGCGTTTCACGAGTTTAGCGTGTTTGTTATGGTGCCATGACATGGCCTTTTTTCCTCCGCTGATCTCATCTTATCGCCATTTTTACGATGGAATATGACGGCCATAGACCCATTTCAAATTATTCAGTGGGCTGATGGCGTTGGTAGGGCTCCAAGCTGATCAAACACTAGCTTCTGGTCAGATCGAACCGGCATAACTTGGTTGAACATCGCCTCAACGTCGTCAAAGCTCGTACTGAAGTCAGGCTTCATGGTTAAGTAACCCCCTGCACGTGAAAAAGTCATTTACATCCAGCACTTCGCCGCATTACTCCAAAAACATCCGGGGTGCGAAAGCACTTATCGCTTCGAACCATGTTTCCGAATTCGTCCTTGATATAAAAAGTATTGCCCGCCTTGGTGGCTGCCGCTTGGCCCTGATCACCCGGGTTCGCCGTCCGCGCATTAGGAGATTGTTTTGCGCTGCCATTGCTATTGCATGTATTGGCATAGAGCGCGGTAACCGAATTCAGATGAGAGCCACGAACCGCCTTATTGTCTTCATTAAACCGTTGCTGTGCGTGATCAATTCGAGCTTTGATAGTGCCACACACGTCGGGTGAGGTACAAAGGTTTGCTAGATTTTGAAGCGACTGAAACGACGTATTCCATCGGTTGGCATTGGGGTTGTCGTTGAATGAATCAAAGGTTCGCTGAGCTAGATTTTTCAACATGCTACAGTTTTCACTGTTGCTGTTGCTTTCGCTACCTTTTCTTTCTTGCGCAGATCTAATTTGCTCATCAGTGATATTTGCGCCAGAAAGGTTCACGGATGACGTATTGAAATTAGCTGGGCAAGCTCTATCAGCATAAATCACTTTACCGCTGGCATCTTTGCACTTCACCACTTGTGCATGTGCACTGACACAAAATAGCGCCACGGCTAAAAGTATTGTCTTTTCCATTTTCCCCCCCTAGTGATAAACGCTGTTTATACCCACTGATCATGCTGTGACAGTGCACATTGGCTAGCCCAAATGGTAGACCTTTTCCCGCTATATTTTTGCTGCAAAAAAAATGAAATCGTCAGATAAACGCCCCAGATTCGGACGCATGGATCCCACCTATAGGGGTGAATTAAAGACGGGGTATGGTTGCTTACGCTTTTTACTTATGGGCCATAGGGGACCCTGAAGATACACAAGTGCAATCAAACGCGCATGAATAAATTATTCATGTTCGTTGTCGATGCGCACGCCACAAAGCGAGCAAGCGTGTCATCCACTCAGCAGGTGGCTGATGCAGGCACCACACAACACAGCCCCCAGCGATCAGGCCTGGGCGGCCAGTGGTAGCACGACAGCAGGACGATGCCACCGCTATAGTGCCCATGAACCCACACTTGGGACGATTGACGCGATGATCGCTTGCTGCCACGGATGCTGTATGACCAATAAACTCACTGACCTCGCTAATCAACTGGTGGGGCAGCGTATCGCCAGAGTCGATGTTCCTCGTGTCGATCAATTGATGCTGCATTTTTCAGAGGGTGCCACACTGGGAGTGACGTGGAGCCAAGACGGACTGCAGGTTCAGTTGAGCAAGCCGATCACGAGCGATGCCAGCACTGCTGCCCACCGACCCACCAAGCGCCAACTTGACTACCTGATGTTTATCCGCAAGTACCTGACCCGCTATGGCAGGGCACCGGCAGAGTCGGACATCGAGCGACACTTTCTGGTGTCAGCACCGAGCGTGAATCAGATGATGCAGAAGCTGGAGCGGCGCGGGTTCATCACCCGGCAGGCCGGTGTGCCGCGATCGGCGCGGATTTGCATTGATCTGGATAGCCAGACATGAGGCGAATCGGCGGCCCTGAAATTACACTTTTCCCAAGTGATGCTGATGTGCAGTGCGCGAATTGGTTGCACGGCAGAATGAAGGTGGCTTGACGGCTGGATACGGTCTTCAAAGCGTAAGGCCATGCAGTCAAAGCATGTTGCTCCGCAAAGATGGTAGCCAGAGCGCTGGAGCGCTGTAATAACGAGCGACGCCACCAGCTTCGGCCAGCAGCGTGACCATGCCCCCGCCTGCAAGTCGTGCCTTGGTTAAAAAGAGCCGCATCGTCACTTTCGCCAGGTCGACGGTTGGTTGGGCTGGTCAGTGGCAAAGGCTGGGTACAGCCATTGCCAAGTGGCCCGCTGGTCATAGCCAGTTGCTTCGCAAAGATGGCAGCATGAGCGCTGTGGCGCTGTGTGTGTGCCACGGCTCGCTGGCGCATCGTGGCTGACTGTCCCTGGCACGCGAGCAGTCTCTGCACCTCCCGCTACGGCACACGCTGCGCTTAAACATAATTGCCTATTTTGCAAAGTGTCCGTCAGTCAGTCGCTAAAGCTCCTTTTGTGGCGGCCACCGCTTCGCGCCCTGCGGGTTTACAAAAAAGGCGTTATGCAAAATTGCCTACGCTGAAGCGGGCGCGTCAGCCGCCTGCACTCCCCAGCCGCTTCGCGTCTTACGTGCAGTCGGCTGGTCGCCCTATCGGTGTGCTGGCGCCGTGGCATTAGTCAGGCGCTGCGCGCATGGTTCTGGTCAGCGGCTTCGCCGTGCATCTGGTGTTGGCTCCCGCCCACCCCTGTGGTTCGCTTGCTTCGCAGCTTTGCCCGCGCGGTCTGCCCGTCCGCCCCCCCCGAGGGGGCTCCCTCAGTACCGCGCGAAGACACGCCGCCTTGCTGGTGTCGTTTTTGAGCTTGTTTTTGGTGGCTATTAAGCTATCTATTTTGTAGCTGCTTGCGCACGTTCTGTATGGGCTAGAGGCATAAAAGGCATGTAACCCGGCGTAAACGCCGGGTTACCGCTTCTGATCCGCGTAAGCCCGGCAAGAAAGTAGATGACAGGCTGCCGTAATGCAAAAGACAAGCAACCGGAAACATGCTGGGCAGGGTAGCGTCATCAACCGAAATTCTGGCAATATTCTGGCAACGGGGCGATAAACAAAAAGAAAGCACTTGCCAGTTTCCTGTAAGTGCTTGTTTTTAATTGGGTTTTTGGTGGGAACTGAGGGGGTCGAACCCTCGACAAACGGATTAAGAGTCCGCTGCTCTACCAACTGAGCTAAGTTCCCTTTTCTTGAGTGGCTTGAGCCACTGACCGAAGCGGCGAATTATAGCGAGCAAAATTGCCGTCCCATCGCCTTGACCCTGACCATCAATCCGCTACATCAGCAAATGTTCGCAACCTATACGGAAAGAAACACTAGATGAGTATCCCAATTCACCGCAAATAAAGGCCATAAGCTGTAATCTAGTGCTTTGACACTTGATGTAAAAAAACAGAGCACACTTCCATCTAGTGACAGCCTGCTACAAACCAGAGAAGTTGTTAACTCTCATCCGGCGTTATTTGCCGACCCATCTAACTTTCATGGTCGAGATGGCCACCCCGAAGTATGAAACGTCTCCATTCAAATTTATTGAATATAAACGTATCGATTACTCTGTGTCTCACGTTAAAGGAGGGGTAAACAGCGTTCAAACTGCCAAGTCTGAAGCTGGCGGTGATGGCAATGCAATGCAATGCAACATCATGTAAGCTCAAAAAATGGCTGGGAACTTGGGTTCGCATTTGTCGGAGGTCTTGCTGTGCTAGAGATGGCAGCAAGCAATCGGCATTAGCTCGCTAGCGAATGCTTTGAACGGAATCTCAACGGTCTCCCATTTCCCGCTTCCGGCATCAGCTGGAACGTGTACGGCAAGTTGCTCTGGAACAAGACTTGCCAATTTAGGAGCCTCGCCATCCTTGAGCGACCATAGGTGAAAGCGGTGGTTCTCCATTTCCATCGCCCGGTCCCACTCGTTGCGCGTGATGTGCATCGAGCCAGAGAGTCCCATAGTTGATGTTTTCACTTCGATGGAGAGCTTTCGCGGGTTCTCACGATCAACAACCGATAAAACGTCGTAACCATCAGAATTGTTGTCTATGGATATCCAGGTGGGTCGCAGCCCAGTACGCCTGGCCTCAAACTCGAAAGATAGTCTCTCGCCTCGTCTTCCAATTGCGGTTGCCTGGTCATTCTTTCGGCCACGTGCGGCTGCCGCCAAAACGTCCCAAAACGAAATCACATCTGCATCTACCCCATCGACTAGCCCTGCTTCGGAAAAAACCTGCTCGAGTTGGAGCCCAACAAACGTCAAGACGCGCTTTCGTCCATAGGTGACGCTTTGAAGCCAAGGTGGCCTTTCCACCTCTATGTAATCCAGAATGGCTTGGCGCAACCGGTGCTGGTAACTACTGTTCGCCAGAACGCGTTGGCCCGCTTCTGTAGATTGAATGCAACCGGCCTGGTCAACTGAAATCCAATTCAGGAGTTGACTCACTTCACAGACGAGAGGCACCGGCATGTTGCCAAGTGACCTGATGGATGAGGCAACCTGGACAAAGGTCAGTTTGTGCCGGGCAGAAATTTCAAGGAGTTCAATGGCACCTTGAACAAGGCCAGGGGATAGCTTTAGCTCGGGCATTGTTACGCACCTCCCAAGCTGGCCATGAGTGCCTGAATGTCGCCCATGTCGAGGCCAGCACTGAGTTCGTCATAGTCTTCCATCAACTCTTCATCAATAGGCACCGCCTCAGGACGCAACGAGTTGTCCTGCAAGACGTCTGCCATCTCACCAATTTTGAACTCCAGTCGGGCTCGAACAGTCTCATCAATCGATTCTTCGCATTCGATGATTTCAATGTCCGTAGACTGCCCTGCGGGTAGGCCGAAGCGGTGAATTCGGTCTTCTGACTGCAAGTAATGTGCGGCATTGAAGCTGCGATCCAAGTAGATGGCGTGATGACACACGCGGTGTAGACTAATACCCTCACTCGCCGCGGCTGGATTTGCCACCATAACTTGAACATCTGGGTCATCGTGAAATCGCCGGATTTTTCCTTCACGCGTGTCATCATCGTCTTCATCGCCGGCATCAACTCCACCATGAATATAGACGGCGCCAAGATCACTCAGCCTGTCCGCAATGTACTCAACGTTGGTTCGGAAACCAGACCAGATCAGCACCTTTTTGCCTTGTCGGGCCAACTGACGGGTTCTCTT
>Ga0210021_1001422_pt1 | contig 23344 bp, 18 predicted proteins | sample CryGeymeta201517_FD_183981 | JGI IMG/M metagenome (GOLD analysis project Ga0210021, IMG submission 183981) | Groundwater microbial communities from Crystal Geyser aquifers in Utah, USA - Crystal Geyser metaG 2015-17 (SPAdes) (version 2) | ecosystem: Environmental > Aquatic > Deep subsurface >... | reverse complement strand
CTTCGGCTACTTGAATATCTACTAAATCTTCTTTTTCTGTAGATTCAATAATAGAAATTATTTTCTCTGGTCCATCTATCGTATGAATTAAATCTCCAACTTTAAGAGTATTTGCAAATACAAATTCGACGGAAGTGTGACACAATATTTTATGTTCAGTCGAACATTCTATTTTTTTAAAGAGAGTTTTAATTGTTAACCAAGTAGAATTAGCTTTAGTTACAGCAGCATCTTCTATTAGTTTGTACCCAAAACGAGTATTTACAGAAATTCTATTTTTGAATTCTGGATATTTTGTTAAAAAATCTACTATATTGATAATTTTAGTTTTCAATCAATGACCTTACAAATTTTTTCATTTCTGTTTGCGTTTCTAACAATATCGAGCCCCAAGTAGTATGTTTAAAATTCATTTTTGCTAAATAAGAATCATTTTTCATAAAACCACAAATTTCTATATATAAATCATATTCTGGTAAATAAAAATCATATTGCATGTTCGAATTGGGGTATCTTTTATTGGCCGTAAATTTTATATCATACTTAACTAATTCTAAATACATCTGATATTCTTTATCTGATCTAAGCAGAATTCTTTCACCGAAAGAATTATTCACATATCTCATGTTCCCATATTGGGAATTATTATTTAAAACATCATCTATTTCACTACCCCACAAATCTTTAAAAACATCTTTGCAGTATTGTAAAGGGTTTTCTATATCTAATAAATCAAAATTTCTTTTTGGTATTTTTATTAACTCTTCTTCTACGTATCCTCTCGTACTAAACACATTCTCGAGAATTTCTAATAATTCATTTTCTGTGTTTGGGTATATAAATTTATTTTTATCTAGATATTGTCTAAATTTGATTTTCCCGAGTTCTTTATCGCCAGAATTTTTTAAAATATATGTCGATAATTTTAAACCCTTTCTTTGATCTATATCATAAATTTCTTCTTTAGATTTAGAGTTTAATGTATTTTGCCATTTTTCTTGGCGGGTTTTCCAAATTTCTTCCCCTTTTGTTTTCCCAAACTTCTTAATACACTTTTCTTTAGAAAAAATAACTTTTTGTTTTTCTTCTTCAATTTTTTCTTTTGCTATTTCATCTGAATATCCATTAATCAACCAGTATTCAACACATAATTTTGATGAAAATCTAGAATTTTCTTTACTGCGGTGTTTCGGCCCAGATATATCATTTTTGTGCTTTTGTTCTTTAGCAAGAAGTTTAGCTTCTTCTAGACTGGTATTGTATCTATGTATATAGAACTCTGGTCTAGTTGGTATTCTTTTACCAACCTCATCTATCGCTTGTGATATAGAATATCCACGCGAAATATAAAAATTTTCTGTGAATGGCGAAGGTCCTCTTATGATTTTACTATTTGCCTCTTTCGCTTTTATTCTTGCATCTAATTCTGACCAACCACGAAATTTCCAAAATTCAATCCCCAACGGAGACACACTGTTCTTTGGTTTCGGACAAAGTTTAGAAAATAAAACAAAATTTAGTTTTGAATTAGATTTGAGCGCAGATCTGATTAAACTTTTTAAATAGTGTGGTTCCCATTTAGAAAATCTTGGGCCGAAAGATGAATTTATAAAATTTTCATAGAAATCATCTACTTTGTTTTGTTCTACCATTGTAACCTTAAACAAAAGTATTTATTCTTTTGAGAATTCCAGAAATAACTTTAAAATTTCTGGGTCATCTATTTCTATATCAATCTCAGTGTCAGATTTTAAGCATTTTGCCGAGCCATTAAATCCCTGGATTACTGTGCGAGAATATTTGCAAAGATCTACTTCAAGAAATGCATTACCAATTGAGAGAAAATTCTTACCTCTTACTTTTTTTATAATCATGTATTAAACCTTTAACAGTTCTAAAGCTTCTGTATAAATTTCACTGATCATTTTTTTTAGAATGTTTTTATCTAAATGTGTGTTCATATTTTCAATAACATGATGTACCATATCTTGGGTGGTTTGGAATTCAACACTAGAATTCATAGATTCTTCAATTGACTTAGTAATTTTATCATCAATGACATTAATATCATATGCGCCTGAGGCCAACAGCTGTTGAAAGAACGAATCAAACTTGTATTGGTTGTTCTTATTTTTGACAATCAGCTTAATGAATTTATCTTTGGCAGCGCTGAAATCATAGAACATGTCTTTTGTGTCGTCATATTCAATTTTTTGATATAGTGTGTGTTTGTTTTGGATTAAATCAAGTTTATTTGTGTCCGGATCAAAAGACCAAAATCCTTTAATATCATCACAATCAGCCCAGTCTAATTCATATGGTGTTCCGCAATATAGAATAGAGTCTTTTCTAGAAATTGTATGATAGTGTCCAGAGAAGACTAATTTGTAGTTGTTAAAGATTGTGTGGTCGGCACCAGTCTCAGCGATCTGATATTTGTGCAACCTAAATTTAGCGAATTCAAAGTGTCCAACTGCAAACTTGGACTTTGACTTTTTTGCATAATCATAGCATTCTGGGGCGATTGAATCGGTAATCCATGGATAAAAATCAAAATCATGTCCTTCAATTTTTATTGTCTGCGGTGCAGCATCAACGACCACAATATTAGAAGTTGATAAAAGACGGACAGAATTCACTTCATTAGTAGATTTATAATAGCAATCATGATTACCAGATACTACATATAAAATTATACCGCGAGTTTCACATTCAGTTAAAAACATCTTCTTGGCATTATACAGTGTCAAGAAATTTATAGTCTTGCGCTTATCAAACATATCACCCAACTGAATGACAGTTTTGATATTGTTCTCATCTATATAAATGAAAAAATCCTTAAAGAATTTTTCAAAGTATTCATAATAGATTGGATTATCAGATCGAACACCGAAATGTGCATCACCTATTATAGCAATTTTACTCATAGATTAATCTTTAACTAGTTCAAATAGATTTGGTTCTTCTGTTTTTGGCTTAACCTTGGTTTTAGTTTCTTTAGCGTATGGAGTAAGATTGCGGTGCTTCAGTGAAGGATGCAACGATCCAGTCTTCTCTGAGTTCTTACGCTGTTCAAAATAGTCAACGAAGATCTCATTCTCTTTTAAGAAGTCAACGAAAGCATTAGTACCTTCAGTATCACCTTCTAAGTTCTGCTGAATGAATTCACTAGTTACTTTGTCATTAATCAGTCGAGCACGAATAGAAGTTTGTTTCTGTTCCACTTTTATTCGGCCGATAAATGCATTCCAACAAAGCTGTGATGCGTAACCAAAAAAATTGTCCGATTTTTCGGGATCAAATAGATGGAATTTTGCAGTAAGTTGTAAAATTGCGTCCGAGATCATATCCGGCCGATATGAATAACCTATAAAGTTATGCATACGAGACATCTTAGTCGCAATTTGAACAATAGCATCTGCTACCCTGGGGGGCATCGGAGGACGTTCGGTTTCTTCTTCTTTTGTTTTAAGATAAGCAACACGATATTCCTTCATAATTGCTAAAATCTCTTTGTTGTTCACATAGTGGTTGTTTTCAGCAATTTTTTCAATATAGTCTTGTTGTTCCATATAAATTCTTTTTGTGTCGCAATAAGTTATTATACACTAATTAGCTATCAATGTAAAATATTTATGAAATTAAATACATCCATGACCAAACCATCAAAATTTTCACACAAACATCATTCCTGCAAAGTCTGTGGTGCTGTGTTTTCTTTACCGAGACTTCTTTATAAGCATATCAAAGAATGTCATTTGATGTCTCTCGAAGACTATCATAATCTTTACTATAAGAAAACTTATTGTTTGAATTGTAGTGGCAATACTAAATTTATTTCTATTTTACTTGGTTATAACAAATATTGTTCTAAAAGTTGTTCTACAACTGCTGCTAGGAAAAATCTTAGAGAAGACGATCTTAAATTTGAAAAATTTAGAAAATTAACATCAAATGTAGTTACTAAAATTTGGGAATCTAGATCCGAAGAAGATAAAGTAAATATTTATAAGAAGGTTTCAGGCACAAATAAAGAAAATAATAAAAAATTAACAGTAGAAGAAAGAAAAAACAGGTTTGGCTGGCTTAATAAAGTTGCAGCCGAAGATAGAGAAAATCAGATAGAGAAAATAACGAAACCTTTAAGAATGTGGTGGCAATCTGCTTCAGAACAAGAAAAATTAGATTTATACAAAAGAAGAGCGAATACCCTGAGTTTGACCATGGGTGTGGGTGGATCGGTTGAACCCAATATCGTAACTATACAAGAAGAAGCACACCCAAGAAATAAAAGAAAAATCACACCTTTTAGACAGCATAAAATACATAAAAATCTATGTGAACTATTCGGATTAGATCAAGAATTAATTAATGAGAAATTTTTTGAAGCTTATTACATATGAGAAGATATCCAAAACCAAGAAAATGGAAACCGAGGAATCCAGAAAAATATGTCGGTGACATAAATAACATAATAACAAGATCTTCATGGGAAAAAAGACTCATGAAATGGCTAGATTCCAACTCAGCAGTCATCAGTTGGAATTCGGAAGATTTTATCATTCCGTATATGAGCCCAGTTGACAATAGACAGCACAAGTATCATGTAGACTTTTTGGCTAAAATGAGACTCAGAGATGGGTCAATCAAAACATACGCAATCGAAGTCAAACCCAAAGCTGAAATGCTTCCACCAAAGAAGAACAGAAACAAAGAACGAATGATCACCGAGGTTACGACTTATGTCACAAATCAGGCGAAGTGGGCTCATGCCAAAGAATACTGTGATAAACTCGGTATAGCATTTATTGTACTAAACGAATATGATCTAGGTATAGCATGATTCAAACACAAACAACTTCTATATTTGAAGAAATAAAGAAGAATCCAAAATTTAGATCTGAGAGATCAGCCGATTGGTTTAAAACCAAGATCAAGGAATTATCTCCATTAGCACCTATTGACCGTAGTAATCTTTTAGCACAAACTAGAAATTCAATGCAGTCAAATAGATTGCTACCTGGTACTTTAACATTTTTTGCTTATGATCCAAAATATAAGGAAACTCTACCGTATTACGATAAGTTCCCTTTGTCTTTTATTGTTTCAATAGATAAATTTGGATTTACTGGACTGAATTTTCACTACTTGACTATTCCAATGCGGATTAAACTTTATGATGCAATGTATATGATAGCAAAGCAATCAGTGAATAAATCTACACAACAGGTTTTAGTACTGAACTGGAAACTACTAAGTAATTTTGCTAGATTTCCAGCTGCAGCTCCAGCAGTCAAAAAGTATCTATTTGGTCACGTACAATCTAAATTCATTAAAGTGCCTCTAGATGACTGGAAAACTGCTATACTTCTAGAAAATGCTGAATTCAAGAAAATGTCGGCAAGGAATGTCCGTACTATAAGTGGTAGAATCGCATTAGACGCAACGAAAAATAGATAGTGTTTTACCATACCTCGGTATGTAGTAGATTCATTCTACAGCGATCTAAGCAGTTCTAGGGGTATTACCTCTCTGTACAACATTAAAGTTATAGCCGTGAGGCTACAGGTGCTGAGGTGGAACCGAATGCCCTGGTTACTAGAATTGCCAGGCGTTGCTACAGCTTCTAGATAACTTAGCAATAAGTATTAATAAGCTTTTAAAGCTTTAAAGTTAGTCCACTTAGTAGTAACCCTCCGGGTAAGCTATTACACTAGCTAAAGCTAGCTCCATAGCTTTAATTCTCTATTAACTTTGTAGTTTAGTTTAAAGACCTTTAGCTTCAGCTTCCAAAGTACATGAAGAGAATATAGTTCAACTTTAGTTGAACACTCTAAGGCCTTCTTATAGAATAATTATAACAATCGTTCTAGTAAAAGTAAAATCTTTTTTGATCTTCTAAGTTATTGATCTATAAATGGAAAGTATCTCTGTTACATTTAGTAACAATTTAGCTGCCGTGTTGAGCAGCTTTTTGATTCTCTCTTTCAATGTCGGCTGATATCATTGTCATTTCAACATCTAATTCCCATCGAGTCATTTGATCAATCGTGTCTGAAGAATAATTAAATCTATACCGTAGCAAATGTAACGCCTTGAAGTAATCCTGCAGATCGATATACCCAAGGCCTATAGAAAAAAATTCTCGAACCCAGACATAGTTTGTTCGTGATGTTTACCGCAGTGTTTGCAATCAAATGATACATTAAGTTTTACCATCGGCATGTTATCCAGAAATTCTGCAATTTGTTTCTGTTGCTTTGGAGTCATAGATTCTACAAATTCTATTTTTTCTTCTTCGGAGTAGTCAAAAATCTCTTCTTCTGAGTAGATAGAAGTAATACATTTTGCTACGGTAGTAATACCATCTGCCTTCTCTGTGTTTTGAATAGTTTCAACAAAGTCTGAAAGTGATGGATGCCGGAGTACTACAGTATAGTTTGTCTCTGGGATCTTAAGCTTTAGTTTTTCGGTGGGTTCTGGTTCTACTTTAGCAGTTGTAATATCTACCTGGAATTCTGTCTTGGCACCAGGTTTACACTCACACGTTCCGATAAGATCAACAATTTCACCCACAGATTTAGATCTTATATGCAAGAATAAGAATTCTAGATCATAGTACGGATATTCATCTGGGTTAACCTTGCCGTCTGTACATGCATCAATAGTATTTTTGATGGCTGATGCTACAGTCTCCAGATTGTTTTCTTGGAGAGCCAACAATAACGCTTTTTCTTCTTTTACTGTAAATGGTCTAAACGACACAGTTTTCTTCGTTGAGGGTAGCTTTACCGTATATGTAGGGAGAATAATTTTTTTCATGTTTTAGATCACTTTTAAATTTACCAAGAGCCAGTGCCACCGGCACCTCCAAAATCACCACCAAGACCAGAAATAATACTTTGTCTATTTAAGTTGGATTGAAGTCCTTGGTAAACTTCTGGGTTAGAATAATTATTCTTAATTTTTTCTATCACATTTGTTTCTTCTAGATCAGACTTAGCCGTGTCTGATGTTGTTGAAACGGTTTCAAATACAAAAGAAACTGATAAAACTATCATACCATGAGATCCATGTTGCATGCTAACACTATTAAATGTTTTTGGCACAACACGCTTATAAGAATACATAAATTTTGATTCGCCTTTTAGATCAATAAGGTGCAGATCAAAATTTTCCGCCGTATACTCATCTGGGTAGTTAAAGTTTCTGCGAGATGAGACGATTAATTCTTTCCATTTAGCAAAAAACTTCTGTACGGTGTAATCCTGATCGACGTAGAAATCAAGAGTAAAATCCTGATAATCGTAATCATTGACATATTTGCGTTTGATACCAGCTTCATAATAGTTATCATTGGTAAACATCTGAAGCATGGGAGTCTGTGCTCCGGCACAGAACAGTGAAAGTGTTCTTGCTTCCTCTGTGCTACTATCCTTAGTCATAAGACCCGGAGGAACTGTCATATCTAAATAGAAAAGATATGGTCTTGAAACATTAGATTTTCTTAACTGAGAACTAAATGCTTCTAGAGGGGTTTTTGATGTTGTAGCCATTAAAAGTACCATTAAATAATTAATATTTAATCACACTTAAAGATTCTAATGGCTACAACTCAACAGTCAAATTCATCAAGAAAAAGTATTTCAGTTTCTTCTATAGATCAACTGAAAGACAAGAAAGTTCTTTCGTTTCCGTCTGACTTAGGAGTTACCGTTAAAGATTCGGCTGGAAATGATTATACATACGTCTTAATCAGAATTAATACTTCTACTAATGGAAATAAACTAAAAGAAGACAAAGGTGTTGGTGATGTTCTTACTGCTGCTCGTGCCAGGCAGTCGGGTGCTTTACAAATAGGTGAGACTGCAAATCTAGCTAGTTACTTACCAAATTCTGTTTATAACAATGCAAAACCGGATCAAGACATGAATACTAGATTTGGCTCCGAGAATGTTGCCAAAGAAAAATGGATCTATAGACCCGGTCTGACTAAACTTGATAGAGTCATTGTTCTCCCTATGCCGAATAACTATAACGTTGATACAACAATGGATTATTCCAATGAAGACACGGGTTTACTGTCCAACGCTGCAGATGCTGTCGCTTCCAGGGGTGAGGGTCTAATGACGATTGTTGGTGGAAAATTGGCTTCCGCTGGTCTAAATGGAATCGCAAATGCATTGAAAAAAGCTGCCGGCATGAATACAAGTACTACCGGGCCCGGAGAAGATAGAAAATTATTTGCGGCTGGCAGATTAGCAATAAATTCGAAGAAAGAAATTCTGTTTAACGAAATTTCTTTCAGAACATTTAACTTTAATTATGTCTTTGCACCAAAGAATGCTCTTGAATCTACAACGATCCAAGAAATTATTCGAACTCTTAGATATTATGCTTCCCCTGAATTAGATGGCGGCAAACTTTTCTATACATTCCCTGCAGAATTTGAGATCAGTCTCATGAAGGGTAACACAGAAAATACAGCATTACCAAGAATTACGACTTGTGTTCTAGAAAACATAAATGTTAGCTATAGTTCTGGATCAACTTGGGGTAATTTGCCAGATGGTATGTCACCAGAAGTATCTGTTTTAATGAAGTTTAAGGAATTGGAACTTGTCGACAGAAACCGTATCTGGGACAGAGAATCATCTATAACATCTGGATATTAAACATGACATATTTTTCAAACTTACCGTACACCACGTATGAATTCAACGGGGTTGAAAATATAGCAAAAGACATTTTAACTCGTGCTCGATTCATTTCAGAATATGCTCCTTATACGGATCTGTTTGAAGAATATGAAATAAGCAACGGCGAAACTGCTCAATCAATTGCAAAAACATATTACGGCGCAGCTACTTACCACTGGGTCATTCTCATATTCAACGAGATTCATGATCTAGAAAATGAATGGCCGCGCAACAACTATAGATTAGAAATGTACTGTGAAGAAAAATATGGTGCCGACAAGAATGCAATCAAACACTGGCTTGATGCAGATAAGAATGTTGTCGGTGAAATTAAGGTGTACTCAAAAGACAATGCTTGGATTCCACCGAGCAATCCCGGAGTACCAGATAACACATACTATTTTTCGGAAACTTTCTATGAGTACGAAGACAGAATCAATGATGAAAAACGCCTTATTAAAATAATGAGACCAGAATTACTTGGTGATTTTGTTAAACAATTTTCTGATGCTCTAAATGGCTGAAATTAAAACCTCAATCACCACCCCAGGTGAGATAAACATAAGAAGATTTGATCTAAGATCTAACAATGGTAAGATTCTTGATCTTTCTGCTGTCGTTTATGATATGACAATATACGAAGATATATTTTCAAACACAATGTCGGGATATCTATTAATTCAAGATTCGTTGGATCTTATTAATACTTTACCGATAATCGGCGAAGAAATTCTTTATATAGATATACAAACACCTTCTCTTGTGCAGAGTATTATAAAAGAATTCTACGTTTATAAACTCTCGGAATTAGTTCAAAACAAACGATCATCAACGTATTTACTTCATTTTTGCTCATTAGAATTAATCAGTTCAACTAATTCCAAAATATCTAAGTCCTTCAAGGGCAATATAACAAAGACTATTCAGGAAATCTTCACAAATAAAGTATACGGTCTCGGCTCGGAGAAGAAAATTGACTTTGATGCTACAGCAAACGATTATTCATTTGTTGCTCCGTATTGGAGTCCGATGCAGACAATCAATTGGCTCACAACAAAGAGCTTAAATAAAAGAGGCATATCTAATTTTCTATTCTATGAAAACAACAAAGAATACAAATATACATCTATAGATTCTTTGTTGTCGGCACCCATAGCTAGAGATTATGTTTTGTCTGATGTGAATTCAACTACAGCTATTGGTGGTGATATTGAAAAGAGATATTCATTTGTTGAGTTGGTAGAAATGCCAGTGACATTCGATTATATGAGAAATCTATCGGCTGGCATGTATGGTGGTATCCTTTACACTTATGATTTGACTACAAAGAAGATTAAGAAAACGAAATATGATTATCTGAAAGATTTTTCAAAGGGTAATCATACTAACAATTCTCCACTAAAATCGAAGAATTTTTACAAAAATCTCAAAGCATCAATTCACTTTGCTGGACAAAATGATTATCTAAACGGATCGTTTAAGTCACAAAGAATACATGATACTATGCTTCAGAGAAACTCGCTGATGGAGCAGATTAGGGCTTTTAAGTTCAACATCAAAGTGTTCGGCCGCACGGATATAAAGATAGGACAGACCATAAACTATACTTCGCCTAAGGGCCGTGAAATTGCTAGTGATGATATAAAGACTAATGCCGAATCGGAATATTTCACTGGTAAGTATCTCATCACAGCGATAAGACACAGAATTATAGCAGGTAAACATAGTATGGAAATGGAAATAATTTCTGACTCTTTTGTTAAAGAAATTTCTCAATGAATAATTTTTATCTAGGTATTATAGAGGATAGAATCTCGGACCCATTGAAGCTTGGTAGAGTAAAAGTTCGTGTTTTTGGTGTACACACAGAATCTATGGTAGATATTCCAACCGAAGATTTGCCATGGGCCATACCGTTGATGCCAGCTTCTTCTGCTTCTTTATCGGGTATTGGTGATGCTGTACCTCAGTATTTAGAAGGCACCACGGTATTTTTGTTTTTTCAAGACGGAGAATCAAAGCAACAACCAATAATATTAGGTTCTTTTGCTGGAATTCCTCTATATAAAAATCCACTTTCTAATTTAATAGAAGAAGTTAATTCTTCTATTACGGTACCTAATGCCACTGTTCTTGAATCATCTGCTGGAACACTTACGGATTCTTCTGGCCAAGCAGTAACAGATTCATCTGGTACTCCAGTTGCAACTGACACCAATTTAATACCACCATTAGATATAACAGAAATGGTAGCTAAGTTTGGTAATAATGTTTCTTTGGTATATGAAACTCTATTAAATTTCGGCATCAAAGATCCCTATGCATTAATAGGTATTCTTTCTAACATTGCCAAAGAGAGTGCATTTAAATTAAAACGTGAAAGTCTAAATTATACCACAGTATCCAGACTGAAAACTGTCTACCCAAATTACTTCAGTAAGTTAACTGATACCGAAACTGCACAGTATCTTGGTAACGAAGAGAAACTTGCAAACTTTGTGTATGCTAATAGATATGGAAATAAAGATCAAGTATCAGGAGATGGATATAATTTCCGTGGTGGTGGCTTTATTCAAATTACTTTTAGAAGTAATTATAAAAATATCGGCTCTAAAATTGGTATAGATCTTGAGTCTGATCCATCGCAGATTAATGATCCAAAGGTCGCCGCAAAATCTGTAGCACAATATTTCATAAATTCATTTGGCGGCCGCGGCCGGCTGAGTTTTAATAGTTTAGAAGAAGCATTATCTACCTGTACCAAGAAAGTTAATCCGGGGGGTTACGCTATTGATTATCCCAAAGTGGTTACATACTCTAAATTATGTAAGATAATTGATAACTCACAAGAGACAGAAAAGCAAGTAACCGAAGAATTTACTAAGCCAAATGCTCCTGAGAATGATGTAAACAAATCTGCTACACAATCAGAAATTAATTCTGGTACTGCTTCTAAAAATAGACCAGTAGGTGTGTCTGGGTTTAAAGATCCATCAGGAAAATATCCACTTACTGCAATGCTAAATGAACAAGATACTTCTCGTTTGGCAAGACGCAATGTGTTGAATACATCAGTTGATATTAGAAACAAAAAGCGAATGACTGGTATTCCAAATGTTGCTGGAGAAACATTCGATGAGCCAGCACCGGCATATAATGCACAATATCCATATAACAAAGTACATACAACTGAATCTGGTCATACAATTGAATTTGATGATACCCCGGGCAATGAAAGAATAAGCCAGTATCACACTGCCGGCACTTACACCGAAATTGATAAGTACGGCAATACGGTTAATAAGATTGTAGGTGATAATTACTCAATCACCGAGCGCAACGGTTATGTCTATATTGACGGCACGGCAAGAATATCGGTCGGCTCTGATGTAAAGCTTTATGTTGCTGGTAATATGGCAGTAGAAGTAGATGGAGATCTAACATATAATGTTGGGGGATCAGTTAACTGGAAAATTGGTGGCAATTTAGTACAAGGTGTTGGTGGCCAAAATTCTATGAAATCTGGCTCTTCAACCGATATAGATTCTTCAATGATAAATTTAAATTCTGGTTCTGCTATAGTAAATTCACCTTCTGCCAGATCTGGTAAAACCAATGATTATGAAAAAAGAATACCAGAAAACTTCTTGGGTGCAGAAACGATTAAGTTTGATGATGCCGACCCAGCTCAGGTAGATGCTCACCATGCGGAACAGATTAAGTCTGGCGATATCACCAAAGAAGAATTAGACCAAGGTAAAGCAGCAAAACCTATAGAAAAAGATGAGGAACCTGCAGCCGTGAAAGAAGCCCTAATACCAAGTTCATGTGCAATGTTTGAGAATAAAGATAATATTCCAGACACAACACAAATATCTAAATACTTCACCATCGGCATGCTTTCATCAAATGCTGTTGTATCTCATTACAAAATTACGGCACAGAACGGGCTTACCAAGGCACAGATTGCTTGTAATCTCAAAAACTTGGCAGAAAACTGTCTTGATCCGATTAAGGCTAAATATCCAAATATGATTGTGACTTCTGCTTTCCGAGTAAGTACAACTGGCTCCCAACACAATCGTGGTATGGCAGCTGACATGCAATTTACCGGTGCTTCGAAGTCAGATTACTATGATATTGCTTTATGGATTAAAGCCAATATTGTTTATGATCAATTATTGTTGGAATATAAAACTACAGGGACTAGACTTCCGTGGATTCATATCTCATATAATTCTGCTGGAAGCAGACACCAGACGCTTACTTTGATGAATGACAAGACAAAAGGTCAAGGTCTTTTGAAATTAGAGGCATAAAATGGTAACACTAACTAGAAATTCTCGAGATTATGTAGATGTTGATTTTGGCTTTACAAAGCATCCGGATTCTTATAATCTTACAATAAAGAAAAATATAAATGCCGTCAAACAGGCTGTTATTAATTTGCTCTTACTTAGAGAAGGTGATAAGCCTTTCCACCAAGAGATTAAGTCACCATTATTTGATTCTCTGTTTGAATTGAATACGGCTGTGGAGAAAATTATTATAGAGGATGAAGTCAGAAAATACATTAATACTTATGAACCTAGAGTATATGTACAATCCGTTTCTGTATCTTTTGATAATCAAAATTCGCTATCATGCACAGTTGTTGGCCAAATTATTAATCTTCAAGAACCTTTTGAAGTCAATATACTTGTAGAACGTCTTAGATAAGCATTAAATAAATCAATAAAGAATTAAAACTATGGCCACAACACCAATAATTGATCTAGACTTTGATCAGATTAAAGCCGCAATCATAGATTATATAAAGAACTCAGACACAACGTTCACCGACTATAATTTTGAAGGCTCTGCTTTAAACTCGATAATCGACATTCTTGCATATAATACTCATACTAATGCATATTATGCAAATATGCTACACTCTGAGAGTTTTCTTGATACTGCACAAAAACGCGGATCAGTAGTTTCTAGAGCAAAAGAACTTGGTTACACACCAAAGTCCGTTACTTGTTCTAACGCTTTTGTTAATGCATATACTTCTGGTCTTTCTAGTCAAAGTAATTTATTTTATATTCCCCGAGGCTCAATTTTTACTTCTTCTAACGATTCTGGTTCTTATCAGTTTCTTGCAAAAAATGATTATTATTCAAAATTAGATGAAACTAATGGCACTCGACATGTTTTCGCGGGCATTAATCTAGTTTCTGGTGTTTATTTATCTAATTCATTTACAGTAAATTCACTAATAAATATTAGATCAATTTTCACAATTCCCAACAATAACATTGATACTAGTACTTTACGTGTGTTTGTAAAGGATTCTGCTAATTCCATAGAAAAAACGGAATACAGATTAGCATCTAATGTGTTTGACGTCGAGCGCGAAGCCGAAGTTTACTATCTTCAAGAGTCGTACACCGGACAGTTTGAAATTTACTTTGGGGATAATATCCTTGGTAAAAAGCCAGTTGATGGTAGTGTGATTGAAGTAGATTATTTTGCATCTACATCTCCAGATTTACCAAACGGTTGCAGATTTTTTGATGCATCCGGAATTACATTTGATGGTGGTGTGAATATTGAATCAACCGAAACTACTCAAGTAGCATTTGGTGGTTCACTAAAAGATTCAATCACAACTATTAAGTTCAATGCGCTTAATACAAATAAGTCTAAGAACCGAGCAGTAACATCTTCGGATTATTCTACTTTACTTATTTCCAATTTTCCGTTTATCAAATCGGTAAATTCTTGGGGTGGTGAAGATAATGTACCTCAAGTATTTGGTAAAATCTTTTTATCTTTACAACCTGTCTCCGGGTTTACAATTTCAGATTATGTAAAAACTACTCAGATCTTGCCAGTAATCAAGAAAAATTCCTTGGTGACTATTACCCCAGAGTTCGTTGATCCAGAATATACATTTTTAGAATTCAATACTAAAGTTCAATACCAAAAGAATAGGACTCTCTTAACTAAGTCGTTGATTGAAAGTTATGTTAGAAATGTTATTTCTACATATGTTTCTAATATATCTTCTTTTAATTCAGAATACATCCATTCTCAGTTGATTAGAAGTTGTTTATCCATTGATTCTTCAATCACCTCGGTTGATATCAAAGTAAACATTGTCAAAAATATTGTGCCATACATTGGTGTGAGCACCAATGTATTGTTTGGTTTCAACAATGAAATTGAAGATGGATCGATTTCATCTACTAAATTCTACATGCTGAATAACTCAGAGAATGTAATCGTTTCTCTGAAACAGATCCCTGATTCTTATACCGATGCTTTTAAGACCGTAGCAAATGTTGGTGCTTATAATGCAGACAATCAATTGATGAGATCTGTGGGTACGATTAATCTAAAAACCGGCGAGGTTAAGATAGCAATCAACGTATCAAATTTTGTTACTTCTATAGTCAAGGTAGTTAAACTCAAGGCCAAAACGGTCGACTTAAATATATCAACCAAGAACAATCAAATTTTGGCTCTTGATGCAAATCTCAAAGACGGCCCTTCTGGTCTCATTGATAATAATTACATTCTGGTAGAAGAATATCTAAAATAAGCAATGGTAAATTATCAAAATAATGTGGTGGATAATTATCCACTCTACCAAGCATTCATAGATTTATATTACTCTTACATTAAACAGAGAACGGCTCCCGTCGGAGAAATCTTCAATCATCTAAATGAATTAGATCCAGATCTAGCATTAGATGATGAAATAACAAGATTCTATGATGTTTACGCCAAAGAGCTACCACAAACAATTGCATATGATAAAAGAAATCTGATCAAGCTTTTAAATCAGATTTATGAAGGTAAGGGCACTGAGAATTCATTAAAGTTGCTCTTCCGCTTAATTTATAATGAAGATATCAACATCAGTTACCCAGGAGACTTTGCTCTAATCCCGTCTTCTGGTAAGTGGATAAAGGAACAATATTTCACCGTGTTCCTACAGCACGGTGTGCCACCTCCAGAGAATTCAAGATTAGTATTCTCTAATGATCTTGGTGATTTTTCTATTATCACTACTGGCCTGGAAAAAGTAGGTAATGATACATACAGAATTAGATTCTCTGCACTAGACAGAGTTCACATTCCGATGGAGCAAGTTATATCTCACACCGATGGTGTGAATACTTACTTCGTTGGTGTAGTCATCCCTTCACCTCAAAAACTTAGAATATTAAAGCCAGGTAAATACTGGAAACGTGGTAAAGCAATTATCATCCCGGGATCTATTAGAGATACGGTCGCTGTAATCTCCAGTGTTTCTTCTGGTGGTGTTATAACTGGAGTAGAAATATTAGAATACGGTATTGGACATGATCTAAATCAAACATCTATTATTTCACCATTTCCAAGAAAGCCCACAGGAACTATAAACGATCTTTCGTTTGAAGTTGCTGCTGTGAATCCAGCAGCAACTGGGCCTGGATTCACAGATCACCCAGGCGTAGTTTATCACCATACTTTAAACATTGAAGATTATTCCGATGGTATCGCAGATGAAGTAATTGGTACGATCGCTGGTTACACACATAATTCTTATTTTCTTTCATACTACCTTCTTGAAGATTATATCGGCACAGAAGAAATTCATACTAGCAGTAACCCAGCTGGAAGTATAGATAATGTAGGTAGAGATACGGATATTAAAACGTGGCAAGAATCGTTAGCATTACTAATGTATGAACATGATTCTTTGGTTGAAACGAAAGGTAATTACTCTGGGGATAATGGTCAACTTTCTAATCAGTTGATTAAATTACAGGATTCTTATTTCTACCAAGCATTCTCATATCTTTTGGAGAGCGTACAGGATCCAAACACCTATAAGAAAATGGCAGATTTGTTCCACCCAGCTGGAACAAAACGTTTTTCTGGTTATATTAAGCAGATTAATGAAAGTCTTCCATATCAATTCAGTCGTGCATTCTTAGTTGATACAATTGTTCTGAGAGAACAACAAACGTTTGAAGATTTGGAATTCTGGGGATTGGTTAAGTATTTTAATGATATTCTTTCTACACCAACTGATAGTATAGATTATAAAATATCTGTAAAAACTTTGTTGGATGATCAGCCGGCCGGACCAACAGTAAAGACAAAAGACTTTACCAAGATTGCTTCAGATATTGTAACTTACTTAGATATTAATTCAAAAACGGTAGATAAATCTTTTGAGTTGGATTCGGTCACTGGATCTGAAACTATAGATTATAAGATATTTGACAAAGCTTTTGAAATAGAATATCTTACACCAACCCATATAGATTCTAGAAATCTTACAAAACCTAAAGCAGATTCGCAGACTGTAGACGAAACTGAGTTTAGTAAAGAATACGATAAAGCTGCTTCCGATTCTCAACCTGTTTTCGATACAAGACCAAGTTTTACCAATATAAAATCTATTGCAGACATATATAATACTGAGACCGTTTTAGAAATACTTACAAGAAGTATAACAAAAGGTGCATTTCAGGATACAGCGACAATTATCTCAATTGATGGTAATGGTTCTCTGGTAGATGGTAGATGGGACCAAACTTATGCTGCTGAAAATTATTCGGAAGCATTTAAATATCTAACTTTTAGTTAGATCTGCATTAAATAAATAATAAACCAACCCAAGTTAAAGGAAATCTCATGATTAATGACTCACTAAAACCGACCGGCGAACTTCTAATTGTTCTCCGCGGGCCCGACGGTAAAATTAAGGAACAAAAAACTGTTCCAAATATGATTGTCACATCTGGTAAAAATGCTATTGCCTCGCGCTTAGCAGGAACTGCGACAGCGGTTATGTCGCATTTGGCTATTGGTCAAAGCACAACCGCTCCTGTAGCTACTCAAACGGCTCTGATTACCGAATTCACAGGTGGCCCAAACGCCCGAGCAGCTCTTACTGTAGCAGGTGGTGCCGTATCTGGTAACCAAATCACCTTCACTGCAACATTTGGTGCAGGTAACGGCACCGGCCCAGTAACTGAAGCAGGTATCTTTAATGCTTCTACTGCTGGTACTATGTTGGCCCGCACTACATTCTTGGTAGTTAATAAAGACGCTTTGGACACATTGACTATTTCTTGGATCGTGACTATCTCGTAGTATAATGGCTAATTCAATCAGAACCGGTCTTCACTTTAGTGTTGCTGATACTATTCTCAAAGAAATTCAGTATCAGCGATCTAACTATTTTTTCTTCCTTGGAAAGATTGATCCGTGGATTCCGGATGACGTCTATGTAGACGCAGATCTGATTAATTCCGATTATGAAAATAATGCTATAAGAACTAACATTCTTTACATTAATAAAGTTTCACCAACTGATGTATCATTGGTGACCAAAAGAACTCCGTGGACTGAAGGCATTGTGTATGACCAATATGATCATACAAAGGATCTAAACACTCTTACTTATTTTATCGTTACAGATGAATATAATGTATACAAGTGTTTGAGCAACAATAATGGTGCTCAATCTACAATCAAGCCGGTCGGTAAGCCAACAATACCGTTAAAACTTTCCGATGGTTACATTTGGAAGTACATGTACGCAATTCCTTCATTCAAAAAATCGAAGTTTTTGTCTTACTCATATATCCCAGTCCAAACCGCATTGTCCGATAGTTTCTATAACAATGGTTCTGTCGATGATGTTATCGTTGAATTCGGTGGTTCTGGTTATACAGATGCACCAAATGTCACAATCAGTTTAGTTGGTGCGACTCTCGCAGGTTCTGGTGCTTCGGGTCATGTCGAAGTAGATGCTTCTGGGCATGTGACTAATGTTGTTATTGATAATGGTGGCACGGGCTATATTGCCGGAGTACGACTCTCGGTGACCACGGCGTCTGGTGCTGGAGCAGAATTGACTGCGGTGATTGATGGTTCTGGTGTAGTTACTGGCGCTACAATAGATAAGCCAGGTGTTAGTTATCAAAATGGTAATATAGTAAACTTTTTGCTCGGGGGCGCAATCTTGGTACCCGGCGTCAGTCAAATATTATATGATGAAACTTCTACATATGTTTCTGGTGGTGAAATTTCAAAGGTTACTATTGTTGATCCTGGTATTGGTTACGCTGTACCACCTACTTTAACTGTGGTTTCTGCAAATGCAACAGGTACTGGAAAATATGGTGCTGGCTCTGCTCTACTTTCGGCAATTGTGTATCAAGGTAAAATAGTTCAGGTAAACATTCTTGATTCTGGTCAACAGTATGAAAACGGCATCGGTACAAATATTGCAGTTTTTGGTGATGGTACTGGTGCTAAATTTACGCCTGTGATCTATGATGGTTCTATTATAGATGTGGTTGTTGATAATCCTGGTAAAGATTACTCTGAAGTTATAGTTTCCATATCAACTGCGATAAACCCAGAATTAGTAGAAGCAAAAATTACTCCTGTTCTTGGATCATCTGATTTTTCATCTGATCAATACATTATTGAACAGACATCGGTCTCTGGTGCTATCTATGCTATAGTTGTAACAGAACCTGGTACTAATTATACATCTAATGTTTTGGTGAACATTGAAGGTGATGGGACAGGTGCAACCGCCATAGCCGAAGTACTTGATGGTAAGATTATAAAACTTGTTATGACATCTTTTGGTGAGAATTATACATACGCAAATATTTCTGTGACCGATTCTGGTAGATCTATATCAGATTCAAATATAGAAATGATGTCGTATGCTATTATGCCACCAAAATATGGTCACGGCCGTGATGCGGTAAGAGAATTAAGTTCATCAACTATTGCTTTCACAAATGTAATCAAAAAAGATCCAGCAATTGTTGATCTTGGCCAAGATTATAGATATTTTGGGTTGGTTAAAAATCCAAAAAATGTTCTTACAGGTGAGCTGATTAGAGTTCAGAATTCTGTAATAGCACATTATGTTACATTTGACACTATCGCTGGTTTAGTTATAGATGAAATTTTACTCAAAGACGGAGCCAAATTCAGAGTAGTAGCAATAAAACTTAATGACATTACACTTCAACCTATCAGTTATGGGTATGTTGCATCCGCCGGTACGTATATAGCCGAGGGCGATTCTGGTAGATCTTATACAACAACCGCTACAATTAGCACGCCAACCATAGATAAATACTCTGGTGATCTTTTATTTGCCACGGCGGAAAATCCGTTTTCATTTACTGCCGATCAGACATTTATCATTAAGACTTTCCTTACAGTTTAAACACGGTTTACAATTATGTCTACAAATTTATCAGTTGCTCCATACTACGACGACTACACACCTAGTTCAGATTACCACCAGATTCTTTTCAAGCCTGGCGTTTCTGTACAAGCACGAGAACTTACTCAGATGCAAAGCATCACGAGAAATCAAATCTCTGCATTTGGTGGTCACGTCTTTAAGCACGGTTCGGTTGTTGTACCGGGTAATGCTACAACGGATTTTGAAGTTTCTTATGTAAAAATTGTAGCGATTGACCTTGATGTTATCACATTAGTAGGAACAATTCTTACTGGTCAAACTTCACAACTTTCTGCATATGTAAAATATGCAACAAATGCAACAGCTACAGATCCTGCAACTTTATTTGTGACATATTATAATGTTGGAATTAATAACGAACGCACTTTTATATCAGGTGAAACAATCACTGATAATATAAACAATCTTACTATATGGACCAAGTTGGTAGATGAAACTACTGAAGCAACAGGACAGGCTGTTTTAGCTTCAGTTAATAAGGGTGTTTTCTTCGTTAATGGCACTTTTGCTAACGTTTCACCACAGACCGCGATACTTGCAAAATACTCCGGAGTTCCATCTGGCTCAGTTTTGTTAAAGATCGATGAATTTATTGTTGATGCTAATACAGATCCAACACTATTGGATCCTTCTCAGGGTTCTTATAATTATGCAGCGCCCGGCGCGGATCGTCTTAAGATTACTCTTACTCTTGTAACTCTTCCTCTTGGTTCTACTTTTGGTGAAGATTATATTGAATTGATGCGCTATGACAATGGTGATCTGTTAGAACTTTTGAGATATTCTAGGTATTCGGAACTTGAAAAAAATCTTGCGCGCAGAACATATGAACAATCCGGCGACTACATCACAGAAGGTTTAGAATTGTCTGTCAGAGAACATTTAAAGAAAACTGTAAACGGCGGAAAGTACGATTATGTTGATGGTGTTGTTGGTGGCCTGGCTGAAAAATTCATTACTAATATTTCTCCTGGGAAAGCATATGTGAATGGATATGAATCAGAAATATTTTCGACCCGAGAACTAGTAGTTGATAAAGCTCGAACCGTAGATCATATAAAAACAACTACAGCAAACTTGACACCATCATTTGGGCAGTATATCCAAGTTACGGATTTGGCAGGTCTTCCCTCGTTTTCTACTCAAGAAACTATTACTTTCTATGATAATGTTTCTGGGGGTACAATTATTGGCACTGCATCAGCTCTAGGAATTGACTACATTCAAGCAGCCGGGGCTGATGAAACATCTGCTATATATAATCTTTATATTTCAAATATAATTCTTAATACGAGTAAGTCTCTGGTTGATGCAGCCCGCGTAGTTTTTGGTGCTGGCTCATTTAAAGTAGTACATAAAATAATTGCTGCATCTTCATCTGCAACAGATTTTGTCTTGTCTGAAGTTATTTCTACTGCTTCCGGAAGATCAGCAGTCGTTCGGAAATACGTTAGATATACCGGTGAACTTTATGTTACTAAATCCGCAGCAGCTATTATACCGATTGTCAATGACATTATCACAGCACCATCTAGTGCAAGCGCCAAAATCTTATCTATAGGAGTTATGTTTAAGAACGTTTCGGATAATTTGCTCATTGAACTTCCCAAGAAATCTGTTTATGCAGTTAAAAATACAGCAAATGCAGTTGACATGTCTTATAAGATTTATTATAATACTACTGTTACTTGTGATAACGGAACGGCTTCATTTGCTGTTACCGGTATGAAGATTGATCCAAAAGAACAAGGTAATTTTATGGTTGTTGGAGCAACCCAGGTATATCCACTTTCTGTTGCTACAGTTGCCCCGGATGGGCTTTCTGTGTCAATTACTGGCATAACACCATTAAATGCAATTTTATATATTACGTGTGCTGCAACTAAATCTCTTACTGAAACTACACCTAAGACTAAATCTAAAAGCACATCTTTAGGTGAGGTATTTACACTATCTTCTGGTGTTGGTCAACTGAAATACGCTGACGGTATTCGACTCATCAATGTCACATCAACTATAGATGGTGATGTGACATCAAGATTTGTATTTGATAATGGCCAGCGCGACTATGTGTACAAACGCGCTTCGGTAGTACTAATCTCAGGTACAGTACCAACAGGCACTCTCACTGCCACATATGATTATTTTGTACATAACCCAGGCTCGGGTGATCATTTTTCTATAGATTCTTATGTTTCTTCTGGTCTCATAGATTATTTTGAGTCATCACTTCTTAGTTACACCAGCAAATCTGGGGGTACCAAGTATGATCTAAGAAATTGTTTAGATTTTCGGCCAAGAGAAGGTATTGCCGGTGGTATTACTGGAGATAATTCTCTTACCAACTATCTTCCACAGATTGATTCTAGAATTACTACATCGCTTCAAAGTTATGTGGGTAGATACGATGTGGTAGTAATTGATAAATCTTCTACTCTAAAAGTTATTTCTGGTACACCTTCTGAGACACCAAAAATACCAACTATAAATTCTGAACTAGTTTCTCTAGGCATTCTTTATATTCCGCCTTACACTTTTACCGTCAATGATATTAAATTTACAAAGACTAACAATTCTACTTATAGAATGAAGGATATCTTTTCGATCGAAAATAGAATTTCTAATCTTGAAGAGTATGTTACTCTTAATGCAACGGAAACATCGGTTGTAAACTATGATATTATTGATGCGCAAACTGGCCTCTCTCGATACAAATCTGGTTATTTGGTAGATACGTTCGAAAATCCAGATACGATCTCGGACATTCTCAATGATCAATTTACTGTAACGTATTTTTCCGGAAATATCATCCCACAATTTGAAGTATACGAAACTCCTCTTGTCTCTGTGAACTCTAGTTCTTTGATGACTAAAAACGGTGTTGTATCGCTTCCTTATACAGAAATAGTTTTTGCTAAACAACCTTTATCATCTAAGATCACAAATATTAACCCATTCTCTGTGTTTTCTTGGTCTGGTATTATGACTATTCAGCCAAAATCTGACTCATGGGAAGAAATTCAAAACTTACCATTGATTCTTAATACACACAATCGAGTATTCAATAATACAGTTGTAAATGTTATAACAGAAACTGTGAATGTTAATAGGCCGTGGAATTGGGTTCCTCCAGCCGGCGCATTGGTAAGTTATGCTGCCGCGCCAGCGCCTGTTGTTTCTTCGGGGGGCGGTGGTGGTGGTTGTTTCACGGGTGAGACAAAGGTTAAAATGTATAACGGAGTCTATAAGAAAATCTCAGAGGTTGTTCCTGGTGATTTAGTTATGTCTAAATCCGGGGGCTATAATGAAGTCCTTTATGTAGAATCGCTCGATAATACAATGTGGAAATTATATAGTC
>Ga0210021_1001415_pt1 | contig 23404 bp, 23 predicted proteins | sample CryGeymeta201517_FD_183981 | JGI IMG/M metagenome (GOLD analysis project Ga0210021, IMG submission 183981) | Groundwater microbial communities from Crystal Geyser aquifers in Utah, USA - Crystal Geyser metaG 2015-17 (SPAdes) (version 2) | ecosystem: Environmental > Aquatic > Deep subsurface >... | reverse complement strand
GCGTGAGTTCGGCGACAAGGTTCCATCCGAGGTGAAAAGCGAAGTCGAGGCCAAGTCCGCCGAGGTCAAGAAAGCTGCGGAGTCCGATAACGTGGAAGCCATCAAAGCCGCGACCGAGTCGCTCGGGCAGGTCATCCAGAAGATCGGCGCGAGCGTCTACCAACAGCCCAACGCGTCTGACAATAATGATGGCTCCGAAAGGAAAGAATCTGGACCAGATTTTGTTGACGGCGAAGTAAAAGAAGGTTAGTATTTTCATTATGTGAGTTTTCGAAAGGAAGGAAGCATGAAAGTCCAAAAGATTCATCTTAGGAACTTTAAGAAGTTCCAATCCTTGAATTTAGATTTTCGCGATTCGGAGACTGGACTCGCGAAAGACTTAATCGTACTAATTGGACAAAACGGTTCTGGGAAATCCAGTATCTTGCAGGCGATAGCTGCAATGATTGGTTCCGCAACCTTTCGTTTGCCATCACCTCTGGACTTAGAGTGGCCAGGCTTCGATTTGCGAATAGCAAATGCGGCATGGGTTCGCCCAATTGAATTGGATGTTGATGTTGAGTTTTCGCGTGACGAAATTAAGTTTACGCGAGACTATTTTTCACGAACTGACATGGGGCGTGACCATGATAAAACTCCCCCGGGTTCAAGTTCCATGGTCAAACTCAGGTACAATGCTTCTGAGAACCGTGTTGACGCGCCAAGTACAGCTCAATTTTTTCAATTTCAAGGCCGTCGTTATGCGCGCATGATACTCAAATATGCGAATGAAGGTTCGCGATTATTCGATAATGTGGGGGATATTTTTTGGTATACAGAGCATAGGACAACAAATAGCCTTACACCTCCAGAGAGCAATGGCGAAGAAATTACCTATGACATGAATCTGCTTCGGCGGCGTATGTCCGATCTTTTTTATTTCCATGAGCGAGTGCAACGTGGCGAACATGAATTACGCTCTGGGCAAAGGGACTTATTTGCTGAAATAGAAAAGGTATATCAAGCTGTTTTCCCTGGACACAGTTTTGCTGGACCTGTACCTCGTACGGAAATGGATGAGGTATTGGCTGAACCATGGTTTTATTTATCCGATGGCAATCATCAATATGAGTTGAGTGAGATGTCAGGAGGCGAGCGCGCGATCTTCCCAATGCTGTTTGACTTTGCCAATTGGGGCGTTCATAATTCGGTCGTACTAATTGATGAATTGGAACTGCATTTGCATCCACCACTTCAACAAGGATTGCTAAAAGCGCTACAGCATTTCGGACAAAACAATCAATTTGTTATTACCACTCACTCCGAAGCGGTGACGGCTATCGTGCCTGACTCTTCAATATATAGGTTGTAAAAACTTATGGCAAGCATAATTGATCCCGCAACTAAAATTATCTTTTGTGAAGGTCAGCCCAATAGTTTGGACAGCGTATTCTTAAGCAATATTCTCGCTCCAAGCACAGCTTTAATCCGCCCAGTGGGTGGAAAAAATGGCATGAAGGCGTTTATTGATGGGTATTTAAGTGGCTACCCTATTGATAAACAGCCTGAATATATTGGCTTTCGTGACCGCGATTTTGATGCTGACCCGCCCGAAAAAGAGCAACTTATTGAGTTAAGCGGTGCCAAACCCATTTGGTTGACACATTTAGCCTGCATTGAAAATTATCTGGTTGATAGCACTCTGCTTTGGCAATATTGGCATGAACGTGAAACTGTTGCATCGTGGCATCATGGAAAAGCACCATCAATCGATTTGATCGAAGAACACATTCTTAATACTGCCAAGGTGTTATGTGAGTATGAAGCAGTTCGCTGGGGCTTGTCAAAATTGAAACCGGGTTCCAGGTGGCCTGAGATTCAAACAACTTGGACAGCAAAGGGAAGCGGCGATTTACCGGTGTCGCTAAAATACAAAGATTGCCTGGTAAATGCTAGTCAGTTAGTGGAATCATTTAAAAGCCAAACGGAAGGAGTAATCTCAGAGAACCTGTTAGCGTATGCAGATGCGTATCGCACCAAGTTTTCTCAAGATTCATTTGCAAGTGCGAAACAATATAGATTTTGGTTCCATGGCAAGGATTTTCTTGTGCAATTATGCAAGAGATTTGGGAATGGTTTTCCACGCGCAAGTTATTTGACATGGGCGGTCGCGCATATTGATAGTTCAAAGTATCCTGATTTACAACAACTGGCAAGGATTTTCTCTTAGAAGTTATTATGTCAAACCGCGATTACTACGAAATTCTCGGCATCCATCGGAACGCGTCGGAAGACGAGATCAAGAGCGCGTTCCGTAAGTTGGCGCGCCAGTTGCATCCGGACGTGAACAGGGAACCTGACGCCGAGGAAAAATTTAAAGAGATCAACGAGGCCTACGGCGTTCTTTCGGACGCGGACAAGCGCGCCCGCTATGACCGCTTTGGCAAGGAAGGCCTCGGCAACATGGGCGGCGGATTCCACGATTACAGCGCGGACTTCGGCGACCTGTTCGAGGAAATCTTCGGCCAGTTTGGGTTCTCCACGGGACGGCGCGCCTCGCGTCGGACGCCGCGGCGCGGGCGCGACTTTCAGATGGAGGTCGCGCTGAAATTCGAGGAGGCCGTCTTCGGCGTCGAAAAGGAGATCGAGTTTTCGCGCGACGAAACCTGCTCGACCTGCGGCGGGTCGGGCGCGGAACCTGGGACGACTCCCACCAAATGTTCCACCTGCCAGGGACAAGGCGAAGTGCGCCAGGTGCGCCAGACCTTCCTCGGGCAGATGATGCAGACGGCGGTCTGTCCCGCGTGCCAGGGACACGGCGAGGTGAATATTTCGCCGTGCCACACCTGCCGCGGCGGGGGGCTGGAACACAAGCAGGTTAAAAAGAAAGTGCAAATCCCTGCGGGAGTGGATCACGGCACACAGATCCGTTTGTCGGGCGAGGGCGGGCCGGGAGTCTTCGGGGGACCGAGCGGAAGTTTGTTCCTCGTGTTGAATGTCCAGCCGCACAAATATTTCAAGCGCCGCGAGAACGACATCCTGCTCAACCTCGACATCAACGTGGCGCAAGCCGCCCTGGGCGCGGAGATCAAAGTCCCGACCGTTGACGGCGATGAGAGTCTCAAAATCCCCGCGGGGACCCAGCCGGGCAAGGTTTTCCACATGCGCGGCAAGGGAGTCCCGCACCTGCGGCGCAGCGGGCGCGGCGACCAGTTGGTGATCGTCAATATTGAAGTGCCGACGAAACTCACGAAGGAACAGCGTGAGTTGTTCGCAAAACTTGCGGAGACGCTCGGCACGACGGTCAAGCCGAAGGAAAAGGGGATTTTGGATTGGCTCGGCGAGACGTTTGGGGGGTAGGGGAAAGTGAACAGTCATCAGTGATCAGTTTTCAGTGAGCGGACGAAGAATGAAAAACCCCAGGATTTTATTTTTCCTGGGGTTTATTCTCGCCATGCTATAATCACGCTTTGTAAGGTTCGTCTTTTTCCAGAACCATTCGCATTTGACGGACTTCCTGATCTTTGAAATATGAAACCGCTGCGCTATCGGGCAGGAAGTTTGTGATGAGCACTTCCTTGTTGATGACGCGCTCACTGCCGTTTTTCCTGGCCTTCATCCCAGAAGCCATTTGAACGGCGACAACATAATTTTCTGGATACAGTTCGCGCATTTCTGGAATGTCGTACGAGGAGAGAATCCACTTGCATTCCGTTTTGCGCAATCGTTCTGCCAATTCGCGATGTTCCTTCCAGTCGCGCATGTTATGAAAATAATTCGTGCCGTTGTCGGGATAAGGCGGATCAATGTACATCACGGTATTGGGTCGGTCATAACGATCCAAACAGACGCGCCAATCAAGATTTTCGATGATGACGGTTTTCAGGCGGTTGTGGACGGGCGCGATGCGTTCCTTGAGAGTTTCAAGCGCGCCAATTAAGCGGTTGCCATGTCCGCCGTCAGAAATGCTGGTTTGAAAGCGCGGCTTGCCAAATAAGACCCAGGCCGCGCCCGAAAAGAGTTCAACGTAGCAGGTGTGCGTTGGCAAAAGAGCAATGATTTGTTTACGGAGGCGCGATTTTCCGCCAATTCATTTGAAGGGACTGTTGATCATTTCGTGGTTGGTATCATGTGTAATCATTGCAATCCATTCGTTTTGTAGTTTACCCTGACTCTCCCAAAATTGGCGTCACCCGTCTTATAATCAGAACCATCCGTGAGATGTAAACTTGGAAAATTTTAAAAACAACCCGTCCCAACCCATTTCACTTGACCTGTTTGCAGGCGCAGGAGGGTTTAGTTTGGGTTTTCGTTTTGCGGGCTATAAAAGCGCGCTTGCATTGGAAATAGATACCTGGGCTGCCAATACTCTTAGAGCCAACAATTCAACTTTAAAGGTAATTCAGGATGATATTCGTAAGTATCAAACAATCGAGGATATTAAGGCTGTTTGCGATGTAAAACCACATGTGATTATTGGTGGGCCTCCATGCCAGGGTTTTAGCATTGCCGGGCCAGCGCAGAAAGATCCAAGAGACCCACGCAACAGTTTGTTTATTGATTTTGCCAGGTGGGTGGAGGTTCTAAATCCCCAGATTTTTGTCATTGAAAATGTCAAAGGATTATTGTCTCGTAACAATGCAAGCGGTGAGAGAGTAATGGAAATTATCAAAAAGACATTCGTCAATCTTGGTTACTTTGTCGAAGTCTGGATTCTCAATGCGGCTGAATATGGAGTCCCGCAAATTCGTGAAAGAATATTTATTGTGGGGAATCGCCTTGGCGTTGAACAAATCGGTCCGCCACCAAAGACACATGTCCTTACCAATGGCCATAACGGACAACCGAAACTTTTTGAATCGGCGGAACTGAACCGCGCCATTTCTGTTTGGGAGGCAATATCAGATTTGCCAGAATTGAATGCTGGGGATGGAGAAGAAGAACAGGATTATACGGAAGCCCCGAAGAACGACTACCAGATTTGGGAGCGAGGAAGCAATGAAGTTTTATACAACCATGTCGCGATGAATCATTCGAAGCGAATGGTTGAAAGGTTTAAGCACGTTGGGTGGGGAGAATCTGGCGCGGATGTCCCGAAGGAACATGGCGCCAGGAAGCGAAACGGCAACGGCGATTTGTCGGAAAAAAAATATGACCAGAACAATCGGCGATTACATCCTCATAAACCATCCCATACCATTGCGGCGTCTTTCTATGCCAATTTTATTCATCCATTTCAGCATCGGAATTTGACCGCGCGTGAGGGCGCAAGGATTCAATCATTTCCCGATTCGTACAGGTTTATGGGACAGAAAACTGTTGTCTCGCATCGCCTTTTGCAAAGAGAGGGGAGGTTTGAAGAAATTCATCTATGTCAATACAATCAAATCGGAAACGCCGTTCCTCCGTTGCTTGCAGAAGCAATCGCACGTCACTTGCGAAAGGTTATTGAAATATGAACCTCGTCCATGGGTCAAATCTGGAGCAAAAAGAAAGCCATAAAACGAAGTATCGAGACCGCGAAAGCCGCGCCTACCTTGCGGAAATACGCTTGGAATACAACAAATGGCGCGATGCCAATATGCGGTTGAGCGGGCCCTCTTCGAAGATACAAAAAGATGACGCGGCTGTTGTTCGAGAAAGGGCGCGCCTTCTCGAAAATTACAAAAACTTTCTTGACCAGCAGAAATATGCCGAGAAGTTTGATTCCCGCTCGAATTTACACTCAACGGTTCTTGAAGAATTTTTGTTTTATCTTTTCAAAGACCTTGTTGCAGATTTTGGGGAGAAAGCGCTTGTGGGAAAATCCCACACCTTCAAGGATATATTCTTCCTGCCCCCGAATTATTCCGCTATGCTGGCGCGCCCGCATGCGAGCGTGGAAAGAAAGGATCATGATTTTGTAATTGGCGCAACTGTCGAAGCGAGATTGTTTATCACTGATGACAGACAAAGCAGGGCGGATGCCGAAAATCCAGGTTCGGTAGGCATTTTTGAGGCGCCTGCTTCTTACGAAACCCGCATTGAGGGTCGGGTTGAACGCCATTATTTCGACTTGCCAGCGGTGGTGATTGAGTGCAAAACCTATTTGGATAAAACCATGCTCGAGGGGTCATCCAGAGCGGCGGAGGAACTCAAGGCGCGTAATCCAAACGGACTTTACCTGGTTGTTATGGAATGGCTGAAACTTACCGAGGATGTCAACCTGCGGAAATATAAAGTTGACCAGATTTACGTTTTCCGAAAACAAAAGAATACAGATCGAGAATTTCGTTTTGATGTGGATTATGTCAAAAACCCAATAAATTTAGATGTTGTTTTCCATCTGTTCAATCTTGTTCGAGACCATTTAACCGCAGATTGGGAAGGCGGGATCAAATATGGGCTTGAAAGAGGGTGGCTGATTTAGCCCATCGGGATGACAACCTGGCTCGAAGTCTCTCTCCTCGTAAATGGCGAATTGGCGGAAGCCGTGGCGGATGTGTTGGCGCGCTTTGCGCCGAATGGCGTTGTCACCGAAAGCACGGGCGTCAAATACGTGGATGAGGAAAACATTGGCGTGACGGTGGGACCGATCAGCGTGCGCGCATATTTGGAAGTCAACGACCAGATCGAAGAGACGCGGCAGAAACTCGAAGAGGCGTTGTTTTATTTGGGGATGATCCAACCCCTGCCCGCGCCCGTCTACAAACAGATCGCGGACCGGAATTGGATGGAAGCGTGGAAAGAGCATTACAAACCGATCCCCATCGGCAAGCGGCTGATGATCGTCCCCGCCTGGATGGATTCGCCCGAACCGAGTCGCATCGCCATCCGCATTGACCCTGGCATGGCCTTTGGCACAGGCACGCATCCGACGACGCAGTTGTGTCTTGAATTAATCGAGGAGTTTATGAAGGAAAGAAGAAAGACGAAAGAAAATTCATCTTTCATCTTTCATCTTTCATCTTTGATTGACATCGGCTGTGGCTCCGGCATCCTCTCCATCGCGGCGCTCAAACTTGGCGCGACGCGCGCCCTCGGCGTGGACATTGACATCGAGTCCGTCCGAAACTCGCGCGAGAACGCGGACAAGAACGGCATCGGCGCGGAGTTGATCCTCGGGCAGGGATCGGTGGCGGAAGTGAAAGCGGGACGGTTTGCGTTCGCGTCCGCGCCGCTGGTGGTGGCGAACATCCTCGCGCCCGTCATCATCCGTCTCTTCGAGGCGGGGCTGGGGGATTTGGTCGAGGCTGGCGGCGCGGTCATCTTAAGCGGGATCCTCTCCGGGCAGGCGGAAAAGGTCCGGGAGGCCGCGCAGGCCAAAGGTCTGGTTTTGACCGGGCAACGTCAAATGGGGGATTGGGTCGCGCTGGCAATGTCAAGGCCATGAGAGGCTGTCGCCTGTTTGTGATACAATTTTCGCAGGCGAAAAAATGGCCGCGAAACTTCCCGTTCTTCCCACTTCAGAACAGTTACAGCCCATCGCGCAAAAATTTGGCGTGCGGTTGATCGTGCTGTTCGGCTCGGTGGCGCGAGGCAGAATCCATGAGGAGAGCGATATTGATGTGGCGGTTTTGACAGAGCGTCCTCTTACTTTCAATAAGCGGTTAAAGTTGTGGAGCGCGTTATCTCCCTTATTCCGCGCGGATATTGATCTTGCGATCTTGAATCACGCGAACCCGCTGTTTGGCTTTCGCATTGCCAATGAAGGGAAAGTATTGTTTGAAGGCGCTCCTCGAGTGTGGGAAAATTGGAAATCTTATGCGGTTCGTTATTATTGGGATACCGCAAAATTCAGGGAGGATTTGGAAAAACGTCTTGCGCGTAGCGTGGAAAGGGCGCGATATGCCATCTCTCGATAAAGAACTGCTTTCTCAAAAACTAATGGAGTTATCCAAATATATCGAAGAACTCGACTCTTTGCGCGCGAGAAGTTTTGCTGAATACAAAAAGGATTATGTAAAACGCCATGCGTCTGAAAAACTGATTGAACTGATCGTCGAGTTTGCCACGGACGCCAATCGGCATATCGTTGCGGCTCTTGCTGAATCTTCACCGCCCACTTATTTCGATACGTTTTCCGAAATGAACAAGTTGAAGATTCTGTCGAAAGATTTATCACTTCGGCTTGCTTCGACTACAGGATTGCGGAATCGCCTGGTTCACCGTTACGAAGAGATTGATCACAAGGTTGTTTATCATAGCATCGCTCCCCTTCTTGAAAATTACCGCAGATATTTGGTTGTCGTTTACGATTATTTAAAGAAAAACTAGGACATGGATCGCCGTCGCCTCCTCAAATTTCTTTTGCTGAACGTTTTTGTCTCCGCCTGCGTGACGGGGACGATCCTGTTTTGGTACGACCGCAACGAGCGCGCGACTTCCTCCGCCCCCGCGTTTGCGCCTCAGACTCAACTCGAGGCGGGCGCGGCCAACCCCGAGGCGAACGCCAGCCCGAACGGCGAAATCCAGATCGTCAGCGTGGTGGGTGCGGACAACCTGGGCGCGGAGGTGGTCATCCTGCGTTATCTCGGCGAAGGGCAGGTTGACCTGAGCAACTGGCAACTCAAGGATGAGAATGGCAATCTCTTTTTGTTTCCCGCCATCAGCCTCGTCAAGGAAGGCGCGGTGCAAATCCACACGGCCGCGGGGACGAACACCGTCGTTGACCTGTACTGGAATCTCTCCGCGCCCGTCTGGAAATCTGGTGAAACAGCAAGCCTGTATGATGCCAGTGGAAATTTGATTGTGACGTATAAAGTGCCGTAGACCGTGTTGCGTATTGCGTGTTGCGTGAGAGGTAAAAATGAGACAGGTGATTGTTTACTCTGGTGAAGACGAATACTTTGTTGCTGAATGTCCCAGCCTGCCTGGTTGCATCAGCCAGGGAAAGACGCGGGAAGAAGCGGTTGTGAATATCAAGGAAGCGATTCAAGGTTACATTGCCGCGTTGGAAGAAGATGGCTTGCCTGTTCCAGCAGAACATTTTGATGCAATGGTAGTCGCGGTATGAGTGGACTACCGCGTATTTCGGGGAGGGAATGCGCGAAAGCCCTCGGCAAAATCGGCTTTTACTTGAAGCGCCAGGAAAGCAGTCACATGGTTTTGCGCCGAGATGAGCCGTTTGCTCAAGTCGTTGTTCCAGATCACAAAGAACTCGACCGTGGCACATTGCGAGCTATTATTCGTCAAGCAGGTTTGAGTATCGACGAATTTGAAAAACTTTTTTAACTTGTTCTGCCGCTGAAAACTGATTACTGATAACTGATCACTGGAAACTGAATGTCCCAAGCCCTCTACCGAAAATACCGCCCGCAAGGCTGGGCCGAAGTTGTCGGCCAGCAACACGTGGTGCAGACGCTCCGCAATGCCATCGCGGCCGACCGCGTCGGTCACGCGTTTTTATTCGCGGGGCCGCGCGGCACGGGCAAGACCACGCTGGCGCGCCTGCTGGCGAAAGCCGTCAACTGCCTGGACGATGACAAAACCAAACGTCCCTGCAACGAGTGCGACCATTGCAAGGCCGTCAACGACAATCGTTTCATGGACTTGATCGAAATTGACGCCGCATCCAATACCTCCGTGGACGACGTCCGCGACCTGCGCGACAAGATCAACTTCTCGCCCACGCAGGGAAAATTCAAGATATATGTGTTTGATGAAGCCCACATGCTCTCCACGGCGGCCTTCAACGCGCTCCTCAAAACCCTCGAAGAACCGCCGCCGCACGCCATCTTCGTTTTAGCCACCACCGAAATTCACAAAATCCCTGCGACGGTTTTGTCGCGTTGCCAGCGGCACGAGTTCCGCCGCGTGCCCGTGGACGAGATCGTCGGTCAACTCAAACTCATTGTTGCCGCGGAAAATCTCAAAGCGGACGATGATGCGCTGGCGATGATCGCACGCCAGGCCGCGGGTGGGATGCGCGACGCCATCTCCCTGCTCGATCAACTCTCCTCGACGGGCGACACGATCACGATCGAACTCGCGCAGACGGTGCTGGGGACGGCGACATCCCAAACCGTTCTGGAACTCGTCGCTTCGATTCTGGACGGGGAGGCGGGTCGCGGTCTCGACGCGATTCACAAAGCCCTCGACGGCGGCGCCGATCCGCGCGCGCTGGCGCGTCAAATCGTGGACTATTTGCGCGGGCTGATGTTGATCCAAATGGGCAACGAGTCCCAGGTGGAGACCACGAAAGACATCAAAGCAAAGATGACCGAACACGCCTCCGCGTTCGCGCCCGCTGAAGTCCTGCGGATGATGCGCGCCTTCAACGAAGCCGCCACCGATTCGCGCGGCGGCTGGCAACCATCCCTTTCACTGGAACTGGCTTTCGCTGAAATGCTCGAAGCGCCTGCCGAGTCCGCGCCTGTGGCAGTCACGTCTACGCCGAAGAAAACCGCGAAGGCAGAGTCGAAATCCGCGCCGCAGATGTTATATCAGACTGCTGATCCCAAACAGAACGCAACGACTACTCCACCCGTCATTGCCGCGTCGGAAGTCATCAAAGCCTGGAAGCAAGTCCAGAACTCGTTGAAAAAGGATTTTCCCACTTTAGCCGCCTTACTGAATTCAGTCACTTCCATTGACGTGCAAGGAAACACCCTAGTGCTTGGTTTTGCCAGCGAAGTGTTGATGTCCAAGATGAAACCTGAGGAAGTCGAGCGCACGCGCAAGGCCGTGACCGACGCGCTGGGCGTGACGCTGGACATCCGCTGTGAAGTGTCGAACGCCAAGGGCAAAGTCCCGCCGCATGTCTCGCAGGACGGCATGGTCGCGACAGCGATCCATCAGGGCGGCGAGATTGTGGATGTGCAGGAGTGATCTGTACACGGATTACGCGGATTTGACGGAGTTGCACGGATTTTTCTTTTTTAATTTTTGGGAGTGAATACGATGTTGCCGCGATATGCAGGAAAAACGAAGCCCTTTGAAGGGAAGCATTCTGAGTTGAGTCAGAAAATCATCAAGGTGTTTTATGACGTGCATAATGAACTTGGATATGGCTTTAGCGAAAAAGTCTATCAAAAGGCGTATGCGATTGCCCTGCGCCAAGATGGTATGAAGGTTGATGAGCAAATTCCAATCAAAGTGTACTTTCGTGGGCAATTGGTTGGCGAGTTCTTTGCAGACATGATTATCAACGACTTGATTTTGTTGGAACTGAAAGCGGCAGAAGCGATCATTGAAGAATTCGAAGCCCAGTTGCTCAACTACCTCAAATCAACCGAGATCGAAGTTGGTTATGTGATGAATTTTGGCAAGTCGGCGAGTTTCAAACGAAAAGTCTTCGACAACGAACGCAAAGGCTCATTGCGTTGGACAAAGAAATAAAAAATCCGTGTTCGTCCGTGAAATCCGTGTAATCCGTGTACAGGTTTTCGCGACGCAAAAGGAGAAATTATGGCTAAAGGATTCAATCGTCCCGTTGGCGGCGCAGGTGGTGGTGGACAGGGCGGCATGATGGCGCAGATCCAGCGCCTGCAAAAACAAATGGAAGAGGCGCAGGCGCAACTTGCCGATGAGACCGTCACCGCGTCCGCGGGCGGCGGCGCGATCAAGGTCACCATGACGGGCGACCAAAAATGCCGCGCGGTCGAGATCAGTCCCGACCTGCTGAAAGACATGGATGCCGAAATGTTGCAGGACTTGGTCTTGTCCGCTGTCAACATGGCGCTCGATCAATCGCGCGAACTCGCCGCGCAGAAGATGGGTCCGCTGGCGGGTGGGCTTCCATTCTAGTAATTGGTAAATGGTAATTGGAGGTGTGATGTTGCAAGAGCCAATTACCAATTACTAATCTCCAATTACCCTATGATCCTCCCCGAACCCATCCAAAACCTGATCAACGCGCTCGAACGCCTGCCAGGCATCGGGCCAAAGTCCGCTTCGCGGCTGGCGTTCTATTTTCTGCGCGCCGACGAGTCGCTTTCGTCCGAGTTGGCCGAGGCATTGACGGGACTGAAAGACAAGATCGCCTTTTGCTCGGAGTGCTTCAACTTTACCGATGCGGGACGCGAACGCTGTGAGATCTGTGAGAATCCCAAACGCGACGCGTCCATCATCTGTGTGTTGGAAGACGCGCTGGACGTGCTGGCGCTCGAACGGATGGGCGCGTATCAGGGCAAGTATCACGTTTTGCAGGGTGTGTTGAATCCCATCGAAGGCATCGGCCCCGATGACATCAAAATTCGTCCGCTGATTGAACGCGTCGCGCGCGGCGGGATTCGAGAAGTGATCCTTGCCACCAATCCCAGCATGGAAGGCGACGCGACCGCGCTGTACATTGGTCAGCGTCTCGCGCCGTTGGGCGTCTCGGTGACGCGTCTCGCGCGCGGCCTGCCGATGGGCGGCGACCTGGAATACGCCGATCAAAGCACGCTCCTGCGCGCCTTGCAGGGAAGGCAGGAAATGAGTTAGTTGTGTGTTCGCGTTGGCCCAGGCGGAGGAGTCCGCGCTTCGAGGCCGCGCCCAGCTCGTGGGTCGCGCGATCCGAGGCGAGGCTGGGGCGGGGGAGGCGGCGCGTGTGGTAGAATCGCATTATGAAGATTGTATCTGAGCGCGATATTTTAAGGTTGAATTGCCTAATAAGTACTCATTTATCCTTGACAAAGCAGGCGAAAAGCATATAATCACCATTCGCCAGTGAAAACAAAACAGATCTCGTCTCCCCAGACAGATCGTTGACAACTGAGAAGAAGTCTCAAGTCAGAGACACAAGCCTGATGGATTGCAGTCTGACGAGCCGATGTGGAATGAAGCATCGGCGCTTTCGTCTGTATGGGCTTGACTAAACAGTGGCGTTGCACCTTAACAACTGAAAAGTGATAGGAAGACAGCAGTGATGTTATAAACCAGTTAATTCTTCCGTACCTTTCATCCCGCAAGGGATGTTTTTGCGGAGAGTTTGATCCTGGCTCAGGATGAACGCTGGCGGCGTGCCTAATACATGCAAGTCGAACGAGGCGCTTTTGTAGCAATACGAGAGTGTCCTAGTGGCGAACGGGTGAGTAACGCGTTGGTGACCTGCCCCAAAGTGTGGGATAACAGTCCGAAAGGATTGCTAATACCGCATGTGGTCCCCGGATCTAGAAACCGGTGACTAAAGCCGCAAGGCGCTTTGGGAGGGACCTGCGTCCCATCAGCTAGTTGGTGAGGTAACGGCCCACCAAGGCTACGACGGGTAGGGGACCTGAGAGGGTGGCCCCCCACAATGGAACTGAAACACGGTCCATACACCTACGGGTGGCAGCAGTAGGGAATATTGCACAATGGGCGAAAGCCTGATGCAGCAACGCCGCGTGAGCGATGAAGGCCTTCGGGTCGTAAAGCTCTTTTCTGGGAGATGAGAAAGGACAGTATCCCAGGAATAAGTCTCGGCTAACTACGTGCCAGCAGCCGCGGTAACACGTAGGAGGCGAGCGTTATCCGGATTCACTGGGCGTAAAGCGCGTGCAGGCGGTTCGGTAAGTTGGGCGTGAAATCTCCCGGCTCAACTGGGAGAGGTCGTCCAATACTACCGAACTTGAGAGCGATAGAGGAAAATGGAATTCCCGGTGTAGTGGTGAAATGCGTAGATATCGGGAGGAACACCAGTGGCGAAAGCGATTTTCTGGATCGTTTCTGACGCTCAGACGCGAAAGCTAGGGTAGCAAACGGGATTAGAGACCCCGGTAGTCCTAGCTGTAAACGATGTGAACTTGGCGTTGGTGGCTTAAACTCCATCAGTGCCGAAGCTAACGCGATAAGTTCACCGCCTGGGGACTACGGCCGCAAGGTTAAAACTCAAAGGAATTGACGGGGGCCCGCACAAGCAGCGGAGCGTGTGGTTTAATTCGATGTTACACGAAGAACCTTACCCGGGTTTGACATACAGGTGGTAGGAAACCGAAAGGTGACCGACCCGCAAGGGAGCCTGAACAGGTGTTGCATGGCTGTCGTCAGCTCGTGTCGTGAGATGTTCGGTTAAGTCCGCTAACGAGCGCAACCCTCGCCGCGTGTTACAAGTGTCACGCGGGACCGCCGGTATCAAGCCGGAGGAAGGTGGGGATGACGTCAAGTCCGCATGGCCTTTATATCCGGGGCTACACACACGCTACAATGGCCGGTACAATGGGTTGCTAAGCCGCGAGGCGGAGCCAATCCCCCAAAGCCGGTCTCAGTTCAGATCGCAGGCTGCAACTCGCCTGCGTGAAGCTGGAGTTGCTAGTAAATGCGCGTCAGCTATAGCGCATTGAATACGTTCTCGGGCCTTGTACACACCGCCCGTCACGTCATGGGAGCTGGTAACACCTGAAGCCGGTAGCCTAACTGCAAAGAGGGCGCTGTCGAAGGTGGTGCTGGTGACTGGGACGAAGTCGTGAATTTGTTGCGACTCTCGCCGGTAACGGCGATGACAAAATTCAGCTGTATGCTGGAACAACCGCAAGTGTCTTTCCGGTACTCGCCTTTCCCGCAGGTGAAAAAAAGGGAATGGCAGTGATAATCCGAAAGCGAGGCGGTCAATCAGCAGGGAAGTCCTCTGTTTATCCGTCCTGAACGGGTAAATATGACCCCTCAGAGACTACACGCTGACTCCTCTGGAGAAACAATGTCGAAACGCGAATGTCAATCCTATCTGCAAGGCGCGCTTCACGATGGAACAAGAAGCGACTTGCACAATACTCATCGTATCTCGCAAAAAGGAACAGGTTGGCTTTCTCGGTTGAAGGAAACTTTTGCCGAGATAGGCCATAAGTCATGGATGTATCGAGAAGGCCAGTTACGCGAGGTTTATGCGCTGGAAACAACGGCAAAATTCCTCGATGTGAACTTCGATCCTGACTTGCTTGAATCTGATGCGGAACGAATAGCGTATGTGCGAGGTTACTTTGACGCCGAGGGCGGACTTCCACAGTCTCCCGACGCGAGGTTCTATATTCAGTTCACGCAGAAAGATCGCGCTGAATTGGAAAAGGTGAAGAGGATTCTCGAACGATTGGGAATCGAGTGCGGTGAATTGCATAACCCGAATGTCGAGGTAGATCCAAACTACTGGCGGTTTTATGTTCGGGCGAAGTCGCACAAAGCCTTTGCAGAAAAAATCGGTTCGTGGCATCCGCGTAAGGAAGGCTTGTTTCAGAGGATGAAGAGATAGTCCGTGCCTTGTGGCGACACAGGGAAAAACATGAACAAGGTAGGTGTACGGGAACGTGCGCCTGGATCACCTCCTTTCTAGAGTGCCTGAGCAAAGGCTTTGGCCTGCGCTCTACTTCTTCACAAAATCGCTCTAACACGGTGTTGGAGCGTGCTGGTTAGCACAGAACGAAAGTTTTCCTATCACTTCTCAGTTGTTGAGGCCTGCTGCGGGCTTGTAGCTCAGTTGGTTAGAGCACAGTCCTGATAAGACTGGGGTCACAGGTTCGAATCCTGTCAAGCCCACTCGTTTGGTCAGGTGGTCGGGTAGTCAAATGGTCACGTAGTCGGATGGTTGTTGAAAGACGAAGCGACTATCAGACTAAAAGACTACGAGACTAACCGGGGATGTAGCTCAGCGGGAGAGCAGCGCCTTTGCAAGGCGAAGGTCGCGGGTTCAAATCCCGCCATCTCCACTGAGTCGGCCGGGTACGTTTTAGGAGTGAGAGAAAATTTGTTAAACGGCATGCAGGCATAAGTCGAAGATTGAACCGCTATTCCGGCCTTTTCAGGACCCGGCGGTGATGCCGGGTCGCATTGTCTCTGCCACTGGCGCGATACGAAAAGTTGAATAGTTTGAAGGGTGACCGATGCCCTGGACGCAAGTTGAGAGCATCGTTCACCGGTCAACGGTGGACTAGTACCTTAATAACTGAATAGTAATCTGATGATGTAGGCCAAAACAAAAGAGTATCAATTTCTCCGCATCACGTGGAGATGCTACTAAGAGCTTACGGAGGATGCCTTGGCGCCAAGTGCCGAAGAAGGACGTGGGACACTGCGATAAGCCTCGGGGAGCCGTGTACAGGCTTTGATCCGAGGATGTCCGAATAGGGAAACCTGCTACAGCGAACCTGTAGCGTGGCCGGTTGAACACATAGACCGGTCTACGGGAACCTGGGGAACTGAAACATCTAAGTACCCAGAGGAAAAGAGATTATTCCCCTAGTAGTGGCGAGCGAACGGGGAACAGCCCAAACCGCCCCAGCTTGCTGGGACGGGGTTGTAGGGTCTGGCACATGGGAGTTACAAAGCATTCAGTTAACAGAAAGGTGTGGGAAAGCCTGCCATAGAGGGTAACAGCCCCGTATGTGAAAACTGATTGCCTCCCGCCGGAAACCTGAGTACTGCCGTGCACGCTAATACGGCAGGAAGCTGGGGAGTCCACTCTCCAAGGCTAAATACACTTGGCGACCGATAGTGAACAAGTACCGTGAGGGAAAGGTGAAAAGTCCCCCTGTTAGGGGAGTGAAATAGAACCTGAAACCGTAAGCTTACAATCAGTCGAAGGGCTAACAGCGTGTCGGTGCTATGGCGAAAGCCTGTGCGCGGCGCTATGCCTGACGGCGTGCCTCTTGGAGAATGAGCCTGCGAGTTAATCTCAGTGGCAAGGTTAAGGGAGTGACACCCGAAGCCGTAGCGAAAGCGAGTCTTAATAGGGCGTATAGTCGCTGGGATTAGACACGAAACCGGGTGAGCTACCCATGGCCAGGGTGAAGCGAGTCTAAACGCTCGTGGAGGCCCGAACCTACTAATGTTGCAAAATTAGGGGATGAGCTGTGGGTAGAGGTGATATGCCAAACGAACTCGGATATAGCTTGTTCTCCCCGAAATAGTTTTAGGACTAGCGTCACATGTTTAGTACTGGAGGTACAGCACTGAATGGGCTAAGGGGCTTATAGCTTACTGAACCCAATCAAACTCGGAATGCCAGTACTCCAAGTGTGGCAGTCGGACTCCGGGAGATGAGTTTCGGGGTCGAAAGGGAAACAGCCCAGATCATCGGCTAAGGTCCTCAAATCCAAGCTAAGTGGGAAACGAGGTGAGGTTACTGGAACAACCAGGAGGTTGGCTTAGAAGCAGCCACCCTTTAAAAAGTGCGTAATAGCTTACTGGTCTAGTGACCTTGCGCGGAAAACTTAACGGGGCTTAAGCTTGGTACCGAAGCCATGAGTCTCAGCGCAAGCTGGGGCGGTAGGGGAGCGTTCCACCAGCGGTGAAGGTCGACCGGTAAGGGCGGCTGGAGCGGGTGGAAGTGAGAATGCAGGCATGAGTAGCGTACAAACACGTGAGAACCGTGTTCGCCGTAAGTCTAAGGTTTCCGACGCCAGGTCATTCCGCGTCGGGTTAGTCGGGTCCTTAGCCGAGGCCGAAAGGCGTAGGTGATGGACATCCGGTCAACATTCCGGAACCGTTCAGATGGAGCGATGGGGGGACGCAGCGAGGTAGGCCAGCCACCGATTGGTTGTGGTGGTGCGATACACGTTAGGCGTTGAGACCGGTAGGCAAATCCGCCGGTTGAGCTGAGGTGTAAAGCGAGCCCCTGAGGCATAAGTGGTTGAGCCTTGCTGCCTAGAAAAGCCTCTAAGCGATGATATCTGAATGCCCGTACCGCAAACCGACACTGGTAGACGGGTGTAAATGCACCAAGGCGATCGGGAGAACCCTCGTTAAGGAACTAGGCAAAATGGCCCCGTAACTTCGGGAGAAGGGGCGCCCCCTGGGGTGTTAAAGCCCCGGAGGGCCGCAGTAAATTGGTTCTAGTGACTGGTTAACAAAACCACAGGTCTCTGCTAAGCCGTAAGGCGATGTATAGGGGCTGACGCGTGCCCAGTGCCGGAAGGTTAAAGGGAGAGGTTAGACCCCTTCGGGAGTCGAAGCTTTGAACTGAAGCCCCGGTGAACGGCGGCCGTAACTATAGAACTGACCCTGTAGTTGTAAAATTTGGCTATTTGCTGGAAAACCCGGTGTATCCTGCGCTACCCACTGCTATAGGCGGATGGGTGACAATGCGACAGGTGCGGACAATCAGCAGGAAAGGCTCTGGATGCTAAACATCAAACGAATACCGCCTCAAACAGGCTACTATCTGGCTGGTTTTGCCGATGGTGAAGGGAGCTTCAATATCTCCTTCCGCCCGCGACAAGATTATCTTCAGCCGTGGAAAGTTTCCCTTTGCTTCAATGTCTCGCAAAAAGACAAGGTCATCCTGGCCTTGTTCAAGAGACACTTGCAGTGTGGGACCCTGCGTAGCCGACCGGATGGGGTGTGGTATTTTGAAGTCAACAACCTGGAAGCCATTCTCACTCACGTCATACCGTTTTTCAAGCGCTTTGGTTTCCTATCCGCGAAGAAGAAACGCGACTTTGCAAAATTCGTGAAGTTGGCGGAACTCTTTCAGGAAGGAAGACACCTGACGCGCGAAGGGATCCAAGAGATCCTGGAAATTCGACGTGAGATGAACGATGGTGGAAAGAGACGTTACAGCGAAGCTGAAATCCTTGATCGGTTTCAGCCCAGAGAATCCTCAGAGACTATACGCCAGACCTCCGAAACCGGAGGATGATATAGTCCGGACTGCTTGGCGACAGGCAGAGTGGGTATCCAACCCCACCCCCTGAAAAGGGCGCAACAAAACGAACGGTCCTAAGGTTAACAAGTAGCCTTAGTAAAATCTGGCTGTTTGCTGGAAAATCTGGTTAGTATCTTGCGCTACCAATTTATTTGGTGAAAATGCGTCAAGTGCAGACAATCAGCAGGAAAGATCCAGGCAAAATGCCTGGAAATCCTCAGAGACTATACGCCAGACCTCCAATCCTGGAGGATGATATAGTCCGTACCTCATGGCGACATGAGGAAGTCGGCAGAAATGACCGACTCGCCCAGAGAAACTTTCTGGGAAGTAACAAACTAGAGCGAAATTCCTTGTCGGGTAAGTAAAATTGCCCATACCGGCTAATAACGGTGAAACCCAATCTCGTTGCGATGTTCAAGGCATCGTGTGAATAGAGAGGGTAATACCGTGGGAAGTCGTCCTGAAAAGGATTGACCCCGTAACGACTGAAGCGTTTCAAACGCTGAGATGATGATCCCTGCCGCAAGGCAAATCCATGATCGTCATCATACGCCGGTGATCTCTGCGAGGTGGCCGATGGATATCAGATCGTATTTGAGCGGATTTGTAGATGGTGAAGGATGTTTCTGTGTTTCGATCAACAAAAGCTGGCGTCATCAATTTGGCTGGGAGATTCGACCGAGTTTCTCTGCAAGCCAAAATGGTGACCGGGCTGAAGTTTTGGAGACGCTGGAACAGTACTTTTCCTGCGGTACAATCCGTCCGGACCGTTCCGACAAAACGCTGAAATACGAAGTGCGAAGCGTTGCCGACCTGGTTGAGAAAGTAATTCCTCATTTCGAGGTAAATCCTTTGCTCTCAGGCAAGCAACGTGACTTCGAACTGTTTGCTCAGATATGTCGGATGATGTATCAAGGCGAGCATCGCACGAAAGAGGGGTTCAAGCGCATTCTCGAACTGGCGTTTGAAATGAATCCATCAGGCAACCGTAAGTATGCGAAAGAAGAGATCAAGATATAGTCTGCGCTCGCAGGAATGCGAGAATCAGCGAAGTTCCGACCCGCACGAACCGCGTAACAACTAGAACGGTGTCTCAACGAGGGACCCGGTGAAATTGAAATGGCTGTGAAGATGCGGCCTACCCGCAGTAGGACAAAAAGACCCCGTGGAGCTTTACTGTAACTTGGCATTGCGTTTGGGTATGATCTGTGTAGCATAGGTGGGAGGCTTTGAAGCTGGCGCGCTAGCGTCGGTGGAGCCTTCAGTGAAATACCACCCTGATCATGCCTAGACTCTAACCCCACACCGTAATCCGGGTGGGGGACCGTGCCAGGTGGGCAGTTTGACTGGGGCGGTCGCCTCCTAAAAGGTAACGGAGGCGCCCAAAGGTTCCCTCAGGCAGAATGGAAACCTGCCAAAGAGTGTAAAGGCATAAGGGAGCTTGACTGTAAGGCCAACGCGCCGAACAGAGACGAAAGTCGGGCTTAGTGATCCCACGGTTCTGAGTGGAAGGGCCGTGGCTTACCGGATAAAAGCTACCCCGGGGATAACAGGCTGGTGAAGTCCAAGAGTCCATATCGACGACTTCGCTCGGCACCTCGATGTCGGCTCATCGCATCCTGGGGCTGTACAAGGTCCCAAGGGTCGGGCTGTTCGCCCGTTAAAGCGGTACGCGAGCTGGGTTCAGACCGTCAACAATGGCGGCGTTGAGGAGCGATCCTCAACTGATAACCGACTCATAACGGGGAACCCCTCTTCGGAGGGCAATCCCGTGGGAAGGTCAAGATGCAAGACACCACGTTGGCATACATCGCTGGCTTTTTAGACGGCGATGGAAGCGTTATGTTCCAACTTAAACCGCGTTTTGATTATGCTTACGGATTTCAAATCAAGGTCACGCTGGCGTTTTACCAAAAGAGTTCTAATCGTTCCGTTTTGGAGTGGTTGTATGAGAACTTGAAAGTAGGCGCAGTGCGCGACCGAAATGATGGAATGAGTGAGTATGACATAGAAGGTTTTATTCCAGTGCGACAAGTATTGGAGTTGCTTTCCCCCTATGTTATTTTGAAACGTGAGCAGGTTGAAATGGCGCTTCGGCTGATTGATGAAATAACAAGTCAATCAGAACCGTCTCCGCAGAAATTTCTGGAGTGGTGCGCTAAAGTGGAAATCTTTCAAACCCTAAACTATACCAAGAAGCGCAAGCATACTTACGAAAGTGTGCGGGTAGTTTTGGAGAGCAAGGGTTATCTTGTACCCCCGTAACGACTGAGTGTACGAACAGAACTCTCGATGGCGTTCCCTTCTTCGAAATGAAGAAAATCCATGAGCGTCATAATACGTCGGCGCCTCGAAAGAGGCGATGGTATAGTCTATCTTCAAGGTAACTTGGAGATGCGTGAGACAGGTCGGTCTCTATCCACTGTGGGCGCAAGGGATTTGCGAGGATCTGCTCCTAGTACGAGAGGACCGGAGTGGACTGACCTCTGGTGTGCCAGTTGTTCCGCCAGGAGCATCGCTGGGTAGCTATGTCGGGCAGAGATAACCGCTGAAAGCATCTAAGTGGGAAACTCGCCTCAAGATGAGATCCCTCATCCAGTTAATGGAGTAAGACCCCAGGTAGACTACCTGGTATATAGGCAGCAAGTGTACGCACAGTAATGTGTTGAGCTAAGCTGTACTAATGGTCGAGGGCTAATCCCGTGGTGCGGAGAACTTGGTACTCTTTATCTACACATTCAGATTTACTATTCAGCCTAACGTTGTGAAAACGTCCCTTGGTGATTTGAGCGACGGGGGTACACCCGGTAACATCCCGAACCCGGAAGTTAAGCCCGTCAGCGCCGATGGTACTTGGAGGGTAGCCTCCTGGGAGAGTAGGTCATCGCCAAGGGGCTTTTCTTTACAAGCGCCCTGTCGTGTAGTACAATCCTGCGCACAGTTCTATGGTAAGGCGGTTTCCGCCCCTGATTAACACAGTCGAGGAGATGCAATCGTCCTGATGGAAGTGATCGTTTCGATCATATTCGTTGGTTCTGACTGTTCCACGCCCTTCGGCTTGTTCCATGCCGAGGGGTTTTCTCTTGGCTGGGATCATCTTCCATGCGGAAGGAGGTGAATTCATTTGGCAGCAGTAAATTTACGTTCGGGTGAATCCCAGGATTCCCTGCTCAAACGCTTTCGCAAGAAAGTTGTCAAAAGCGGTGTGCTCAGCACAGTTCGCCGCAAGCGCTGGTTCGTCTCCAAGAGCGAACAGCGACGCATGGAAAAGAAGAAGGCCATTCGCCGCATTAAGCGGCGCGCGTTCAAGGATTTTGAATAGGCTGGAGGCCGCGAGGAGGCTGTATGGCAAAAGAGGAAGGCAAGATTAAAATGGACGGGGTGGTCTTTGAGGCCCTGCCCGGCACACAGTTCCGTGTACGACTCGACAACGGACACGAAGTGTTAGCCTACCTCTCCGGCAAGATGCGTAAGTACTACATCCGCATCCTGCTCGGCGACCGGGTGTCTGTTGAAATGTCTCCCTACGACTTGGCGCGCGGACGCATTACCTTCCGCCAGCGCAAAATGGCGGAAACTCCAGTCGTGTAAGCCATCTGCTTTGGATTTATGGAAAGCGAAGACCCCCGCAAGGGGGTCTTTTTCTATGTGTCAATTTTAGTTACTGGAACATTTGGATTGGGTTGTCATCTGGGCTGATTTCAGACAGGTTATATTTTTCCCTGACGACTTGAATGATCTGGATAAGGTCGGGGTGAGATGATAGCAATGTTTCGAGGAGTTTGGATCCTTTCATGGTTTGATTATTCTGTAATTGTTTACCGCATTAATGAAAAGACGTATTGAAATTAGCGCCAAAAAGGTGTATGCTGAAAGCATGAGTATAGCAGAACTACTTCATCAATTAGCGGCCTTTCTCTATGTAGACGCCGTTGCGCCCACCAACAACCTCGCCGAACGGGAGTTACGTCCCGCCGTTATTATCCGCAAGACCAACGGCTGCAATCGAAGTTTCAAAGGCGCAAACACACATGCGGTTTTGAGTAGCGTAATTCGCACGGCGCACAAACACGACAGTACAACAGGTACACACGTACACACGGAACACGCAACACGGAACACGCAACACTTGCTTCCTATCCCCTATCTCCTACCGCCAATTACCAATTACCAATTACCAATTACCAATTACCAATTACCAATTACCAGTCACCATTTACCAACCCCTCCCTCCCATGTTATCATCACCCCATGGATGATCCTGTTGCCGCCCGCGCCCGCCGCCGCCTGACCCTCATCGCCGTCACGCTTTCCACCATCCCGTGCTACTGCCTCGGCTTTCTGGCGGTGACTCTCGCACCCGGGCCGCAGACCGCGACTCCCACCCCCACGATGACTGCCATCGTCTCCGAAACGCCGACTCCGAATCCCTTCGCCTCGTTCACCCCGACCCTCAGCCTGACTCCGTCCATTCCAACGACGACCGCCACCCTCAGCCTCACGCCGACGCTGAGCCTGACTCCTTCGATCAGTCCCACGCCGTTCATGCCGCCGACGCGGACATTTACGCCGACTCTCACGTGGACGCCCTCATTCACTCCCACAATGACATTTACGCCCACGCCCACGGAAACCCCGTCCGCCACGCCCACACCCACCGCGACGGAAACCCCGTCCATCACGCCCTCGCCCACCGCGACGGAAACCCCGTCCATCACGCCCTCGCCCACCGCGACGCCGACTTCCACTCCCACCGACACGCCCATCGCGACAACGGCTCAACCCTAAGCAGACGCGGGATTTCATGCCGGCTATGACGGACATTTCCCCCTTTCTTAAATCCTTGCTATCCAGCGCGGGACTTTCTGGACACGAGTCCCCCGCGGCGGATTTGATACTCGAGCGCTGGCG
>Ga0210021_1001344_pt1 | contig 24344 bp, 24 predicted proteins | sample CryGeymeta201517_FD_183981 | JGI IMG/M metagenome (GOLD analysis project Ga0210021, IMG submission 183981) | Groundwater microbial communities from Crystal Geyser aquifers in Utah, USA - Crystal Geyser metaG 2015-17 (SPAdes) (version 2) | ecosystem: Environmental > Aquatic > Deep subsurface >... | reverse complement strand
AATTTTTTGTTGCTTCAAATGCTTTAGCCAAAATTGATTTTTCTTCTGTTTTCGTAAAGTTCGGGTCGTTTTTCGCTTTTTCAACTTCTTGAAAGAAAAGATTAATCACGCCAGCGCCATATTGGATGGATTTGGTGGAAAGACGGGACCAGTAGGCACTTAAAACTATATCTGGCTCTAATGTGGCATCAAATTTTGTTGAAAATAGGATATCTGGAATCGATTTTCTAAATAAATAATAATTCCCAAATTCTTTATCAATTTTTGTAGGATACAAATATTTATCTATTCTTACCTCATAATCTGGTTGTGGTAATTTATATCCGCTTTGTATTCCTATTGTGTCTTTACTATAAAAATTACTATTTGAATAATTTGCTAATTCATCAAAATAAGAATTTAAATTAACTAAAACAATTGGAGTTTTGTTGGTTAATCTATTATTTAGAGTTTTGTCTGGGTTAGTTAAATTAAATTGGCTAGTATAATTTTCATACGGGCTATCTCCGGGATGCGGATCATTTCTTGTATGATCTGGAACAGCCTTGTCTTCAATTAAATGTAAAATATGGCCTAACATAAACATTGCTTTTTCTTTTTCACCTTGCGCATAAAATCTAATTGCCCGTTGCCAAGTATAGTCAGTTTCTGTTGTTAAAGCGCTAATTTTCACTTGTTGAATTGCTGTTAAAATTGAAGCAATAGTTGTCGGCACTTTATAAGTTAAGCTATTTTGATTGTTACTATCTTGGGCCCATTCCTTTGATTTTTGCCAAGTGCCCAAATTAATAAAATCTATTCTTGGGTCATAAGATAGACCGCGATTATAGACTGGGTCGTAAAAATGATTCATCCAACGGGGAATATCATCTTCTTTGCGCGAGCCATCAATAAGGTAATCTTTTAATTCATCGAAAATTTTATTATTAGGAAAATTCTGATTGTAAAATTTAACAACCTCGTTTGTTAAATAGGCGTGAGTGTCAATACCATAAGCAAAAACACTATTGGTATTGATAATAAAAAATCCCAATATAAAAATTGGGATTAAAAGTTTTACAGACTTTCGATTTTCCATACACCAGAGTATTTATTAATTCGTAAATCTATATCGGCAGTTACCGTACCATTTTCATCGCGAGTTGAAAATACGTAGTATTCTTCGCTTATACGTGCTCCGAGATCTGGTTTTGCTTTTGAAAGTACATTAATGACTTCTTGTAACTTTCCAATCTCTTTTGTTTTTATTAAGCCCTCTTTCCATTTAGGATCAGAACTCCCATCACTTCTTAATACAAAATACTTACTCGCTAATTCCACATCTTCTTTTCTCAACGCCTCAATAAACATCTGTAAGGTTTCCTCCGGCGTCTTGCCGCCATAAGTATCTTCTCGCATTGCTTTTTCATAATTTCTTTGCCAATCAAAATATTTTAGATAATTTTCCGCATTCTGGCGGTTCAATTTCGCCTGCTGACTGAAATATTTATCCCAAACAAAAAAACCACCAGCAACGACTACAATAATTATTAGAAAACCTAATACAAACTTCCAATATTTTCTTCCTGATTTCTCAGAACTCGGGTTTTGTTGAATTTGTTCTTCCATCTTCAAACAAGGTTTTGTAAAAATAAAATTTTATTATCGGATTTTAACCCTTGATTAGAATATTATAGCATATCAATCAATAACCCGCCTGTGGATAACTTCAGTCAAGTATCTCACGATCGTGAGATACTTGACTAATGACTGATATGGAATAGTCGACTAAAACACGAATCATGATAAAGAGTCTAATTTTTTGATTGTTCCGGCCCTGCCGATTTTAAAAATATGAACAAAATCAATTAAATCTAATTCGGCTAGAGCTTTTAAAAATTCCTCCGGCAGTTTATTTTTGCCGAGCCAAACGCTTTTCTGAAGCATTATAAAACCCAAAGCCGCCAAAGTATATCGCAGCCAATCTCGTTTTGACCTGTGTTTTTCAGGGATATCAAAAACGACTATATTTATCCCGCTATCTTTTTCTTGTTTATAATCAAATTTTGGAAAATGAAAAAAAGCTTTTAATCTCTCGCATCTTTTTTCACCCAAAGGACTAATTTTCCAAAAGACCCTCTTTCCTTTTTTGTCCTTCTTTATAAATCCCTGCTTTTTTAAATTAGAAAGCAAGCTATAAAATTTATGCTTTTCTTTTTGTAATAATTGGGGATCGATTTTTACTATGTTCGTTTCAGAGAAGTCGGGCAACGTCGGATAGAATGCCCTCCTTTTCATTTTTCTGTAATTATAACCGTCGAGAAATACATTAAGGAGAAATTCAGTCGTCCGCCCGACTCCTTTTAAATTTTCTAAAATTAACCGAGTTTTCATAATTTATATTTATTTTAATCTTATTATTTTAATTTAGTCAAGTCTTTCACGATCGTGAAAGACTTGACTAAATTAAAGGAGAATCGGGTAAATGAGCGGAATAGAGGGTAAATTTTTATTTACCCTTAAGATAATCGTGGATATTCAAAACAGCTTTAATCGCGTCGCCGATGGCGATGTTGCCTTGGCGGTAAAGAGCGTCGCTGATGTCGCCGGCCGCCCAAATACCTTCAAGAGAACTTCTTTGGGTTTTACAGTCAACGACAATTTCACCGGCTTTGTTCAATTCAACCAGGCCCTTGACGATTTCACTGCTTGGCTGATAGCCGATTGAGATAAAAATTCCTTCGACAGCCAGTTCTTTTATTTCTCCGCTTTGGCGGTTTTGATATTTAATGCCTTTTACAAATTCGTCGCCGAAAACTTCCTGAACCGCGGCCATCGTTATGGCTTCAATTTTCCCGGAGTTTTTAGCTTTTTCTTGGGTAGTCAGATCGGCGCTGAAAGTGTTTGCGTATTCTAAAAGATAAATTTTGGAGGCGTAAGGCAAAAGGTCAATGGCCGATTCAAATCCCGAATTTCCGCCGCCGACAATTGCCACTGCTTTGCCTTTCATCAGCGGGGCGTCGCAGGTGGCGCAATAAAAAACGCCCCGACCCATAAATTTATCCTCGCCCGGGACATTTAATTTGCGGTAATGAGTGCCCAGAGCCATCAAAACCGTTTTAGTTTCAAAAACTTCTTCCTTATTGGTTTTAACGGCAAAACCATTATCTTTCTTTTCTATTTTTAGGGCCAGGGTTTGATCCTTAATTTCAATGTCGGATTGCAGCCGAAGATGTTCTTCCAATGCTTTGCTTAAATTAAAACCGGAGATAGATTTAAAGCCGATGAAATTTTGGATATCGGAAGCGACTATCCACTGGCCGCCAAAGTAATCGGTGATTAAAAGAGTTTTTATTTTTTTTCGGCTGGCGTAAATACCAGCCGCAATTCCAGCCGGCCCGCCGCCGATAATTATTAAATCATTCATAATTTTAATTATACAGAATTTTAATTAAACAGAAAACCCGCCGCAAAAATCATGCGGCAGGTTTCCTAAATTTATTACAACTATTTGTTAAGGGCCTTATCTATTTCTCCCCGATTGAAACCAATAATTATCGTTCCGTCAATGTCAATTACCGGCACACCCATCTGATGTGATTTGGCAAGCATTTCTTTCTGGCTGGCTTCGTCATTGGACACATCATGCTCTTCATATTCAGCATTGCGTTCTTTTAAATATTCCTTAACCATTTCGCAATAAGGACAGGTTGAAGTTGTATAAATTTTAATCATAGCGGAATTTGGTTTATTGCTGGGGGCCTAAGGGAGCCGGCGACTTAGAACCGAATAATTCCCACAAGGCAAATATCACCACTAAAGCTCCGACAATGACGTTGCTCCACAAAGCAGTGGAGATATCGGAAAAGCCGAGAATCCAAGGAGAAACAAAAATCCAAAGACCCAACACCAATTGAATCCAATTTAGGTATTTCATATTTTAATTTCTTTTAATCTCAAGCGATTATTTTTTACGACCTTTACCTATAGTTCAATTATATCAGATTATCTAAATGAGCAAAAATAGAGTTATCCACAAAAAGACGATTTTCCAAGATAAAAATAGAGCCCCAGCTGTAGCTGGGGCTCTATTTTTATTGATTTATCTCCTAAAGGGTCTTCGTCCTCCAAAAGATTGGCGTTTTTCGCGGTAACAATCGCGGCATAGAAGCTGATCTAATTTGTCTTTGTCTGGTTCAAAGGGGAGCTGGGTTATATCAGCATTACACTTTGAGCATTTCCAATTACCAGAGTACATCTGGCGCTGAAAACCGCCCTGATTTTCATCGTAAGCCATTTTGCTTTACTCTTTAATATTTTCGTCCCTTTTTAAATTAGTTTAAGGCAAAATGACTTCCAGCGTCTTTGTCTTGAAACTAAGAAATCAGATTACCTTTTATTTAGGGCCTCGTCAATAGCCTGAGAAAAAACATTATAAGGGTAAGCGCCCTGAATCATTTTTTCATTAATGAAAATAGTGGGAGTGGACATTCGTTCCATAACTGATTTACCTTCTTTAATATCTTTGTCAACTTCAGCCGCATATTTGGAAGAATTAAGACAGGATAAAAATTCGTCAAGGTTCATTTTCAAATCCGAAGCGATTTTTTCAAAAAGTTCCTTGTTAAGATTGCCGTTTTGTTCTTGGCCGTCCTGTATTTCCGCCTCAAATAAGGCATCGTGATACTGCCAGTACTTTTTTTGGTCTCTGGCGCATTCCGCCGCCTGAGCCGCGGCCACCGATTCCGGTCCCAAAAAAGCCAAATCTTTGTAAACCATTTTTACCTTACCCGTATCCACATAATTTTGACGAATCAACAGTTCGGTTTCTTTAAAAAATTTTCCGCAAAAAGGACACTGATAATCGCTGAAAATAAAAATTGTAACCGGCGCCTGCGGGTCGCCCAATATCACATCATCGTCAATTTCGGGTTTGGATAGTCCTTGAATCGCCTGTTCAAGGCTGGCTTTCTGTTTTTCGGGCTCGGTATTTTTAACGCCCGTTGAATAAATTAAAGTGCCGGCGACTAAAATGGCCGCTATCAAAATGCTGGCCGATAAAAGATAATTTTGTTTTTTCTCCATAGTGAATATTATGCTACAATAGTTGTTAGTCAAAAGTCAACAATCAAAAAATTTAAACAATGATTGAATATTTCACTAAGGCTTTGGTGCTTGACCAGGAAAACTCCGGTGAATTCGATAAATTGATTTTCTTCTATACCGAGGACTTAGGCAAGGTGGTCGCCAAAGCCAAAAGCATCAGAAAAATTACCTCCAAATTAGCCAGCCAGCTTGAGCCGCTTAATTTTGTCCGCGTCCGATTGGTGAAAAAAAACGGCTTTCAGGTTGTTGACGCCCTGGCTTTTGATAAAATTAAAGCTTCCCAGCCGGCCTTGGAATTAGTCCGATTTATAAAAGAAATGACCTTTGAACTTCAGCCCGACAGAAAGTTTTGGCTTCTTATCAGAAAGACCTTCCAAAATCTTAAAAACAACAAAAAATTTTCTTATAAACCACTACTTAAGGCCCTGGGATTTGCCCTGGATTTCGCCCGCTGTAGTGTTTGCGATAGCAAATTCGTGGTTTATTTTTCCAAAACCGAGCAGGTATTTTTGTGCCGGCGCTGTGCCCCCACACCAATTAAGGACTTTATAGAAATAAACTAATGCACTAGAAAAATTATGTATCTTTAATTGGCGTGGGGCTGTGCTTTAAAAATTGATAAAAATGAGTTAGTATTATTTGTAAGAATTCCGAGCGTTGTTTACACTTTTAACCATTTTTAGGGTAAGGTGTAAACACTATGACAATACATAAACGGGGCTCGCCTGACACCCGTACAACCTCGGAAAATCTTTGATAAATATTTTAAATAAGCCAAATAAGCTAAATAAGAGGACGATAAGAGGACGAGGAGTCATCCTGCTATGACATGTCATAGCAGGATGTCATAGCTATATTTGTTTCCGCCTGCGCTGTAAAAATATCAGAAATTAACTATTTGGCAAGCCAAACAAATCCTGCTCTGCTTAAAATCTTGCCCTACCTAATTTAAATTGTTATACTATAGCATAGCGGTCTCGCTATGACATGTCATAGCGAAATGGCAAACTTATTAGATAAAAAGAAAATATGAGCAAAAATATGAGCAAATCGGATAAAGCCAAAGTAAATTTATTGCCGCCGCTTGACCGTTATTCTTCGCGCCAAGAATGGGAAGATGCCTGCTGGCAGAAAATATTGAAATCAGAAGATGTGGTGCCGGAAGACAGAGTTTAAGAGTAGGGTTCACAGAAAACAAGAACTAATCCGATTCGTTAATTACTACAATACCGTAAAACCAGCCAAAGGCATTAATAATCTTACCCCGATGGAAAAACTAATCAATTATTTTTATCCTAAAGAACTGTAAACAACGCGTCTAATTCTTACATATTAGTTTAAAACATGCCTCTTGAGGAATTAGAAAAAGAAGAAAAAATTCCGTCTTCTCCAAAGACCGGTTGGCTTGAAGAGACGCCAGAAACGGAAAAGAAAACTTCGGGATTTTTAGCCAGGTTCAGCCAAATGAGCCGCAGATTATTTTGGATATTAATCGTAGGAATTTTAATATTGATGGCTATCGGTGGTTTTTATTTTTATCAGTATTTGACCGCTCGCGATATTGTTTTTTCCCTAAAAGCTCCGGCCAATGCCATGCTTGGCGTTCCCTTTGACATTGAAATTAATATTCAGAACAATTTTGATAATTCGTTGAAAGATATCAAACTTTCAATGATTTTGCCCGAGGGAACGGCGTTTGCCGCTGAAAGCGCCGAGAAAAGGACTTTAAATCGGAGCTTTGGAGATTTGGATAAAAAAAGCGGTCTTCAAGAAAAAATTCCGCTCATCATTTTTGGAAATGAACAATCTCTGAAAAAGTTTGAAATTGCGGTTTCTTATTTTCCTCCCACCATGGGACCCAAAGCGCGCTTTGAGCAGGTAAAAAGCGTTGAGGTAGCGGTTGAGGAGCCGGGAATTAAATTGGATTTAATCGCCCCTCAGAAGGTTTTAAACAATGAAGATTTTGAAATTGAGGTCCAGTATCAAAATGTTTCCGATATAGATTTTTCCGGTGTTGAATTGGAACTCGATTATCCCAAGTTTTTTACCTTTAAAAATACTACTGTTAACCCATCGGCCGGAAATAACGTTTGGAAAATCGGCGATTTGGCCAAAAACAGCGACAAAGGAAGCTTGGTCATTAAGGGAAGCGTGATTAGCGCCGAGAAATCCTTTTTTGAAATCAAGGGTTCGCTAAAAGCCGAGTTTTTCGGCCAGAAATATTTGATTAGCAAAAAAGCGGCTGGCTTGAACATTGCCCAATCTCCCCTGGCTTTAAATATTACTCTTAATGACCAGCTGAATTATTTGGCTTCTCTGAATAGCGATTTAAAATATAAAATTAATTTTCGCAATAATTCCGACGTAGGGCTGAATGACGTGGTAATAAAAGCCAAACTGACCGGCGAGATGTTTAATTTTCAGAATCTCCGAACTCCCGGCTTCTTCAATTCAAAAGACAACACCATTATTTGGAATGTTGCCAATACTCCCGGCTTGCGGCTGGTTGCGCCCGGCAGCGAAGGGTTCGTTGAATTTGAAATTGAAACCAAAGAAGCTTATCCGATTAAAAGAGTAAGCGACAAAAACTTTGTTTTGAAAGTTGAGGCCGAAATTTCTTCGCCGACCGTGCCTTATTATGTCGCCTCGGAGAAAACCATTGGCTTGGCAGATTTAAAAACCAAGGTAGGAGGAAAAATTACCATTAACAGCTTCATTGACAAAAGAATTATAGCACCAAAAGTTAATACGCCCGCGAATTTTACTATTCGCTGGACAATTACAAATTATTCCACGGACGTGAAAAATATCGAGGTCAGGGCTTTTTTGCAATCAGGCGTGCGTTGGACCGGCCAAACCCAAACTAATGCCACCAGCACGCTTGCTTATAACGAAAGAACACAAGAAATAACTTGGTTGATCGATAGAATTCCGGCGACCAAAGGAATAATTTCCAAAGCAGTGGAGGCAGTTTTCCAGATTGAAGCCACACCCAATATCACCCAGGTTGGCCAGCCAATGCCGCTTTTAAGCGAAACCGCAATGAAAGGTTTTGACGAATTTGGTAATCTTGAATTAACGGACTCGGCTAAACCATTAACTACAGGATTACCAGTAATACCATAAAAAAATGAATAATGATTTAATGACAAAAATCGTTTCTTTGGCTAAACGCCGGGGTTTTATTTATCCGGGCTCGGAAATTTACGGCGGTCTAAAAGGGACATGGGATTACGGTCCGCTTGGCTCAGAGCTTAAATTTAATATTAAACAGGAGTGGTGGAAAACAATGGTTAAAAACAGGGATGATGTTGTCGGTATGAGCACTTCTATATTAATGAATCCGAGGGTCTGGGAGGCCTCGGGTCATATGACCGGCTTCAATGACCCTTTAATAGAATGTAAGACCTGCCACCAAAGATTTAAGGCTGACCAGGAAGACGTTATTGCAGAGCATGAAAATTGGCATAAAGAAAAGAAAGAAAAAGTGGATTGGACTAAAGTTAAAAAATTTAATCTATTGGTTGAAACGAAAATCGGAGTAGTTGAGGGAGAAAAAAACACCGTCTATTTGAGAGGCGAAATAACGCAAGGCGTTCATGTTAATTTTAAAAACGTCCTGAGTAGCTCTCGTCTTAAAATTCCATTCGGCATAGCCCAAATTGGCAAGGCATTCCGAAATGAAATAACGCCCGGCAATTTTACTTACCGGTCAATTGAGTTTGAGCAAATGGAATTACAGTATTACGTTAAGCCGGATAAAAAAGAATCTATGAAGCAATATGAATTTTGGAAGAATTTGCGGATGGATTGGTATAAATCGTTGGGCATCAATTCTGATAATTTGAGATTCAGAGAACATGAAAAGAGTGAATTGGCCCATTATGCGAAAGAAGCTTGGGACATAGAATATAAGGCGCCGTTTGGTTGGAAAGAATGCGAAGGTATACATCATCGAGGTGATTGGGATTTAGCCCGGCATCAAGAATTCTCCGGTCAAGATATGTCTTATTTTGACGAAGAAACAGGGAAAAAATATATTCCCTGGGTGATTGAGACGTCCGGCGGGGTGGATAGAGCGGCGTTGTTCTTTTTGATTGACGCTTATTCGGAGGAAGATGACAGAATTATTTTGAAATTAAATCCAAAACTTGCTCCTTATAAAGTCGCAGTTTTTCCTCTTTTAGCCAACAAACCCCAATTAGTCAAAAAAGCCCGCGAAATTTATGAAATGCTTAAATCCCCAATTCCCCAATTCCCCAATTACCCAATTACCGTCGCTTGGGACGACCGCGGTAACATCGGCAAGCGCTATTATTCACAGGATGAAATCGGTACGCCCTTTTGCATTACGGTTGATTTTGAAAGCTTGGAAAAAGATGATGTTACAGTTCGCGACCGCGACACGATGAAACAAGTGCGAATTAGGGTTGAAAAATTAATTAATTATATAAAAGAAAAAATATGCTAAAACTAAATCTTAATCGATTAGTCAAAAGAGGGCAAAATTAAGCCAATTATCAATAAAAACGCCAATATCGGCTATTATTTGAAAATCGGCCGCTGGCGAAGATAAAAATGATTATTAAAAACAAGATACCAAAAGAAGAACTAAAAACTCCTTTTACAAAAGCCATAGCGGATATCAAAAGGGAAATTTTATCTTTGGGTTGCGAACTTCACAGCGATTGCGCGGAAGAATTGATAAGTGACGGCTCAGCCGCTTCGGATTTATGGGGTTTTAACATTTATCCGAACGGCCAGCTTGATTTTATTTCTTTGATTAATATCAAGCCGGCCGATAACAACCGCTCAATGGAAATTCAAAATCCGGAAATTCGGAAAAAAATAGAAGAAATCCTTAGAAAATTTCTATAAAATGATTACCTTAGAACGCTGGCAAAATTTACCTAAAAGAGACCAACTCGGCCACATTGCCTCGGAAATCAAACGCGCTTTATCAATGGAAAACGATAAGGATATTTTTATTCAGATAATTGAACGCGCGTTTTATTTGATTGACCTTTCATTAAACGACCCCAAGTGGCGCGGAAACCCCTTACCCCTTCTTGTTTTAAGGGACGGCTTGGCCAAAATTTATATTGGCGAAGAACAGAATCTGGAAAAAATTTATGCAGCATTATAGAAAAACAACTTTAAATAATAATTTGCGGGTCATCACCATTCCGATGCCGGATAGTTTAACCACCACGGTTCTGGTTTTGGTTGAAGCCGGCTCCAAATATGAGACCAAAGAAATCAACGGACTTTCCCATTTTTTGGAGCATATGTGTTTTAAAGGCACAAAAAAGAGGCCCAAAAGCATTGACATTTCTTCGGAACTGGACAGTATCGGCGCGGTTTATAACGCTTTTACCGGTATGGAATATACCGGCTATTTTGCCAAGGCCAGAACCGTTCATTTTGACGACATTTTAGATGTGGTTTCCGATATGTACCTTAATCCGATTTTTGAATCCAAAGAAATCGACAAAGAAAGGGGAGTAATAATTGAAGAAATCAATATGTACGAAGATTTGCCGATGAGGCGGGTTCAAGAATTATTCACCAACTTGCTTTATGGCGACCAGCCGGCTGGCTGGGACATTGCCGGCAGAAAAGAAGTGATTAAGAAATTAACCCGCGATGATTTCATAAAATACCGCCAAGAACATTACCTTGGTCAGTCGTCTTTGGTCGTGGTGGCGGGAAAATTTAACGAGGAAGGGATAGTAGAAAAAATTGAACAGGCTTTCACCGGAATTAAAATTAGCAGAAAAACTCCAAAAATAAAAACCATTGAGTCTCAAGACAAACCCGAGGTTTTATTAAAATCCAAAGAAACTGACCAGACCCATTTAATTTTAGGCAGCCGAGCTTTTGATATTTTTGACGAGCGCCGGTATGTCTTGAAGGTTTTATCGGACATTTTGGGTGGCGGGATGAGTTCGCGCTTATTCCAGAAAATCCGCAATGAAATGGGCGCCGCTTATTATGTGAGCGCCGAAGCTGACCTTTACACCGACCACGGTTATCTGGCTGCTTCGGCTGGCGTTGACCACAATAAAATTGATCGGGTGATTGAGGCGATACTTGAAGAATTCAGAAATCTGGCAGAGAAACCCGTGGAAAATAAAGAACTTGAACGGGCCAAAGAGCATTTAATCGGCCGCCTGATTATCGGCTTGGAAACTTCTGACCAGTTGGCCGGTTTTTACGGCGGTCAGGAAATTGTTACTAAAAAAATAATTACACCTCAGGAAACAATTAAAAAAATTCAAAAAGTTAAAAGTGAGGAAATTAGCGGGGTGGCTTCTGAAATTTTCCAAAATCAGAAATTAAATCTGGCAATTATCGGGCCATTTAAAGAAAAAGAAAGATTTGAAAAAATTTTGAAAATGTGATAGAATGCGCTAGATGTCAAACGAAATTTCTTGGACAACTTTGTGGCGGATTTTTTTGATGCTGCTTTTTGTGCTTGCGCTTTTTTGGGCGCGGCAGGCGCTGATTATTCTTTTTTTGGCCATCGTCATTTCGTCTAGCATTGATGGACTGGTTAGTTGGCTTCAAAGAAAAAAAATTCCGCGCATCTTTGGAACGCTTTTGATTTTTTTAGTGGCTTTGACAATTTTAGCCCTGCTTTTATACACTCTTATTCCGATTGCCATTTTTGAACTCCAAAGTCTTTTGGGAAATCTCAAAAAAATAGAAATTCCGATTTTTGGCGCTTTAGACATCTCGCAATTTGTGGGAATTGATAAATATTTGGGAAATTTAGGGAACTTAGCCGATGTTTTATTCAGCGGCGGAGCTTCATTTTTAAATATTGTGGCTGCTGTTTTCGGCAATCTCGCTTTGATTATTACTACCTTAATTCTTTCTTTTTATCTGACGGTTAATCGGGCTGGGGTAGAGAAATTTTTAAGAATAATTTTACCAATTATCTACGAGGATTATATCGTGGGCATTTATCTGCGAGCCAGAAAAAAAATGGGTCGTTGGCTTCAAGGTCAAATTCTTTTAATGTTAGTAGTCGGAGCCGCAACCACGATAGGCTTATGGATTTTAGGAGTTAAATACAGTTTGATTTTAGGCATTTTAGCCGGTGTTTTGGAAATTGTGCCCATTGTTGGTCCGATTTTTAGCGGCACCATTGCTTTTTTGGTGGCGATTTCTGAATCCTGGATTTTAGGCCTTTATGTCATTATCCTCTTTTTAGTCATTCAACAAGCCGAAAGTCATCTTTTAATTCCATTGATTATGAGAAAAACCGTGGGCATCAGTCCGGTCGTGGTAGTCATTGCTCTTTTGGCCGGTTCGCAAATCGCTGGTCTTGTTGGAATAATTTTGGCTGTGCCGACAGCCGTGGTGCTTCAGGAAGTGATTGAAGATTGGGAAAGAAAAAAATTGAAGACTCAAAGGTTAGAAATGAGCTAATGGAAAAATTTTACATAACTACTCCTATTTATTACGCAACTGACCGGCCTCATATCGGTCATGCCTTTGCCACTCTTCACGCCGATGTTATTTCTAGACATAAAAAACTTCAAGGAAAGGAAGTCTTTTTTCTGACCGGCACGGACGAACACGGAGTAAAAATAGCCGAAAAAGCGGCTGAAGAAAATAAAACTCCTCAGGAATATGTGGATGAAACCTCCTCTCATTATAAGGAAGTCTGGAATGTTCTTAATATTAATTTCAGTGATTTTATAAGAACGACCGACCCCAAACACAAAGAAGGGGTTTTTAAATTTATCAAAAAACTTTTTGACTCAGGAGCCATTTATAAAGATAAATATAAGGGTCTTTATTGTATCGGTTGCGAAAGATTTTTGGCCGAGAAAGATTTAATCAATGGTTTATGCCCGAATCACTTGCGACCACCGCAAAAAATTAGCGAGGAAAATTATTTTTTTGATTTACAAAAATATTTGCCGGAAATTCGCCGGAAGATTAAGACGGAAGAGTTAAAAATTTCACCGGCGTCGCGAAGAAATGAAACCCTCGGATTTATTGAGGCGGGTATAGACAATTTTTCAATCACTCGCGAGAAAGTTAAGTGGGGAATTCCTTTTCCCGAAGATGAAAATCAAACGATTTATGTCTGGGTAGAAGCATTGATGAATTATGTTACGGCTTTGGATTTTCCCGATGGAGAAAAATATAAAAAATTCTGGCCAGCCGACCTTCATATTATCGGCGCTGAGATTAATAAATTTCACACCGTTTTTTGGCCGGCCATGCTTCTGGCAATCAATGAACCCTTGCCAAAAGAAATTTTCATTCATGGCCTATTTACCGTAAACGGCCAAAAGATGTCTAAAAGCCTTGGGAATGTTATTGACCCGTTGGCGCTTATTGAAAAATTTGGCCCTGACGCCAGCCGTTATCTTTTGCTTTCTCAATTTCCAGCCTCAGAGCATGGGGATATAAAAGAAGAACAGTTTATAAAAAAATATAACGCTGACTTGGCCAATGGCATCGGCAATTTATTTGAAAGAGTTTTAACTATGGCGAAAAGCGCGGATTTACGCGGAAAGGACGCGGAAATTTTAGCTTTTTATCAAAAAATTCAAGATGATTATTCTCAAAAAATGAACAATTACCAGCTCTACGAAGCTCTGGCCGCGGTTTTTTCTTTTGTTAAAAAATTGGACCAATACATCAATACCACCGAGCCTTGGAGATTAATTCAAAACAAAAATCCCGAAACAGAGAAAATTCTAAACACCCTGATTTTTGGAATAAAAAACATTATTGTTTGGCTGAAACCGTTTATGCCGAAAAAAATGGAAAAGGCGGAAAATTATCTTGAAAACCTCGGCCAGAGTTCCGAAAAACTAAATCTTTTCCCGAGAATATGAACCTGCTCATTGACACCCACGCTCATCTAAATTTCAAGGCATACAAAGAAGACGGCAGTGAAGTGATTAAACGAAGTTTAAAAAACGGCGTTTGGCTCATCAACGTCGGCGCTGAATGGGATACTTCAAAAAGGGCGGTTGAATATGCTGAAAAATATCCTAAGGGAGTTTTCGCGGCTGTCGGGCTTCATCCGATTCATCTTCAGAAACAAGAGATTAAAGAAAAAAATTTTGAAGTTGTGACCAAAGCTGAAAAGTTTGATTATGAAAAATATAAAACCTTAGCCCAAAATCCCAATGTGGTGGCGATTGGCGAAATCGGCTTGGATTATTACCACATAGAAAATGATGACCAGGAGACAAAATTATTACAAAAACAACTTTTTTTAAAGCAATTAGATTTAGCCGAGGAATTACAGAAGCCGGTAATCATTCACTGCAGAAATGCTTATCAGGACATCATTGATATTTTGAAGTTAAAAATTGAAAATCGGGAATTAACAGTTAAAGGAATAATTCATAGTTTTTTAGGAAATTATAAACAAGCCAGACAATATCGGGAAATGGGTTTCAAAATCGCTTTTAACGGCATCATTACTTTTGCCCGAGATTATGATAAAGTCATTCTGGACGCGCCGCTGGAGGATATTTTATTGGAAACTGATTGTCCGTATCTGGCACCCGCGCCTTATCGCGGTCAAAGAAACGAACCGTTATATGTAATCGAAGTAGCCAAGAAACTGGCGGAAATAAAAAAAATTCCTTTGGAAGAAGTGATAAATCAAACCACCGCTAATGCCAAAAAAGTTTTTAATTTGGTATAATTTAAATATATGTTTGACATCATTACTATAGGCACAGCCACTCGGGACGTTTTTTTGACCAGTCCCGTTTTTAAAGTTTTGCGCGACAAAAAACATCTTTCAAGAATCGGCTTTCCGACTGGCGAAGCCCAATGTCTTAGTTTGGGCGGAAAAATTGAAATTAACGAGCCGGTTTTTACTACGGGCGGCGGCGCCACTAACGCGGCCGTAACTTTTGGCCGCCAGGGCTTCAAAACAGCTGCTTTAATTAAAGTTGGCCGAGACGAATCAGCTGAAAATATTTTAAAAGAATTACAAAAAGAAAAAATCATTCCTCTGGCAACCAAAGAAAAGGCCAAAACTACGGCTTTTTCAGTAATTTTTTTGGCTCCGGCCGGAGAACGAACAATTTTGGTTTATCGGGGCGCTTCGGATGATTTAAAAATCAAAGAAATTCCTTTTGAAAAAATAGATTGCCGCTGGGCCCATATTTCGCCGGGCAATACCCCATATCCCGTAATAAAAAGACTCTTTAATCATTTTTCAAAAAACAAAATCTTAATCGCTTTTAATCCTTCAAGATATTTTTTGGATATGGGAATTAAAAAACTGACGCCGCTTTTAAACAAAACCAAGGTGGCGATTTTAAATCGCGAGGAGGCGGCAAGCTTGACCGGCGTTGATTATCAAAAAGAAAAAGAAATTTTTAAAAAACTGGACAAAGTGATAGATGGAATCGCGGTAATGACCGAAAGCGACAAAGGGGTTTTGGTTTCAGACGGCAAAAACATTTATAAAGCGGGAATTTTCAAGGGAAGATTAGTTGATCGGACCGGCGCGGGCGACGCTTTCGGCAGCGGTTTTGTAGCCGGACTGATACAAAAAAATAAAAAAATCCTAAATTCTAAATCCTATATTCTAAATTCTGAAGTAATTGAATACGCTATTCGTTTAGGTTCGGCTAATGCGACTTCGGTTATAGAAAGTATTGGCGCCAAGGAGGGGATTTTGACGCGACAAGAATTTGAAAAAAGTCCGAGATGGAAAAATCTTTTAATAAAAGTTAAAAATCTGCGATAAAAATGAATCCTTACGAAAAAATCGCCAAAATTCTTCGGGTTGATAAAGATACTGTTCGTCTCATTGAGGAAAAACTCGGCGCCTTGACCGGAAAAAAAGACGCGATGACCAGAATAGTTGAAGAGAACGAAACCGAAATCAGAAAGCGGCTGAATTTTTTGGGTCTGGGTCGCCAGCTCACCGCCAAAGAAATTTTTGACGCTTTAATCAGCAAAATTGAAGCTGACGATGCTCAGTTATTCAAGGTTTTTGGCTCACCCTCGGTGCTTGTTTCCAAGGATTGGCAGCGAGTTTTGGAAATTGCCCGAAATATCGCCAATAAACCGAAAGGTTTATTCCTTAAACAAGAAAAAGCGGCAGAGCTTTTAAGAAGCCAGCCGCCGCTAGAAATTCTTAAAGTTCTGAATTATAAGGATACGGATGAAATGCTCCAAAAAGAGGATGTTTTTGAAATTTTCAGCGCTTTGCGATTTGTCGAGGGAAACGAATGGTTGAATAAAATTTTTTTTAAACAATACGAAAAGCTTAAACCGGATGATTTTGAATTAAGAGAAATTAAGGTTTTGGCCTTACCCGAAAGATGGGCGCAAATTGCCCAAAAGTTTATCAAATACAAACATCACAATATCAGCCACCTCAAGGAATTGGGATTAATTTATACCCTTCCTTTGTCTTTGGAAATTTTCGGAGAAACGATGCGGAATTTCGGTCTGATACTTCATTATTTCAGCGAGATAAAATTTTATTCAGAACTCTTTGAAAAGTTCAGCGGTAATACCGATAATTTCGCGAAAAATTTAATTTCTTTACTGCGCGGCGATGTTTTTGATGAACATCTGCCTCCGCCAGCCGGCGGACCGGAAAGAACCCAATGGTTAATTATTCAAAGGTATCTGGCCAAAGACGATGAAAATGATTGGCGGCTATTTGAGCCCCATATCAACCCGGAGGCAATGCACTGGGAAAGGGCGGAAAAAATGTTGGTTAAGGCAGGCGAAGTGCTTGATGGTTTTTCGGCTGACTTGGCTTTTTGGGAGAACCTCAATTGGGTGGGTGATTATTTTAATACCGAAGCCGGCATTGATGTTTTGGTCAGTTTTAATTTGATTGACACGGCTATGTCTCTGGTAAAACAAAAAGAGTTTATAAAATATCTTTACCATCATCAGGAGGCCTTATGGAATAAAATTTTCACTGAGTATTTTGGCGAGGAAAAAATGGAGGAGTTGATGAAAGAAAATATTATTAGAGGATGGTTTGAAATCTGACCCATAACCTATGACAAAAAGTTAGTCAAGTCTTTCACGATCGTGAAACACTTGACTAATGAAAAGAGCTTGTTACTACCGGTGTTTTGGGGTGAACCAGAAGCCTAAGCGGAATCGGCCACCCAGCATCAGCCGGGTTTGGGCTTCCAAGGCCGGAAAAGCGCCGAAAATAATCAAGGTGATAGGCATTAAGAACCATTGAAAGAAATAAAGAAGGTAATGCCACTTTCTAAACCAACTGGGCTTGGGAGGCAATAAAATAATGCTTAAAATTGCCGAAGTGATAATTCCAATCATTGCCAAGGTCATAATTATTCGGGTGATTTGAGGCAGATTATAAGAAAGAAGGGTAAAATTAAAAGCTGACCCGCCTAAAATCAGAGGCAGCCAACCCAAGAAAAAAATTATTAAAGCGTTGGTAGCCCAAGAGTGAAAGCCTTCCATGACGTTAAATCCCCAGTATATTTTTTCTCTCAAAAGAATTTTTCTATTTTTCCAAAAACCGTTTAGCATATAAGGAATATTTTCGCAGCCCCAACCCCAGCGGCGCTGTTGTTTATATTGGTTAACCATTGTCTGCCAGAAATTTGGAGCAACGTTGGCATCCATTGAGACCGGATAAAAAAGTGGTTCTACTCGCCAGTCAGCGTCGTAATAAAGGTAACATTGCCAAAAAATACGGGAATCTTCGGAAACGATATCGGTGTTCCAAAAACCGATTTCCACTATGGCCCCAAAAGGCATTGAATGGGAAGAGAAAGTGGTTTGACGTTCGGGTCGCGACTGCTGAATCATATGCCAAAAAGTTGAAGAAAGAGCAATCACTCGGGCTAAGGCCGGCGCCTGAAAGATATTATTGGTAAATAAAGGAATGGGTTGAAAACTTGAACGTTGAGGGTGTTTACAGGTCAGGAAAACATAAGTCAGATGGCTGAAATAATCAGGCAGAACTTGGGTGTCAGCGTCAAAGACCGAAACTAAAATATTCTCATAAGGAATTTTTAACGGGTCAATAATTAACTTTTTAACTTGTTTGACGGCCCAGGTCTGGTTTGAACCTTTTCCAGGAAGCTCATCGGGGATATTTGCCGGATGAGTGGTCGTTAAAAATTTAAAAAATTTATCCCCGAATTCGCGCTGGATTTTCTCAATTATCTCTTGGGCTGATTGACTGGCCCGCTCTTCAGCTGATAAAACCACGATTAACTTGTCTTTTGGATAATTAATTTTTACAAGTGATTGCAACGATTCTCTGATTACTTCGTAGGGTTCTTTGTACATCGGCAGGACAATAAGATGATAAATATTTTGATACTTGATACTTGATACTTGCAACTTTTCCAGCCAACTTACTTTTAAATTCTCCCGCATTTTAGAGAATGTAGCCCGAAGATGAAAAGAAAGATAAAGAGTTTTAAGAAGCCAGTAAATGTCAAAAAGAATGATAAAAATTGCCACTGCGGTCGGCATCAGCCAGGATAGAACAAACATCAAAATTATGGTTGTCCAGGCCAAAAGCCCGGGAATCATTCCATAAAAACGATAACTTGAAGAATGATTAATCATTTTATGAGAGTTTTCAGAATATAACAGATTATTGACGATCGTCAATAATCTGTTATACTTTAAAAAGGTGGGTTTTTGCGTTTGACAGGGTGATTTCCGTTAATATAATTATAGACGATAAATATGAATAAGCGAATTTTAGTTTTATTAATTTCAACGACTATATTAGGCGGATTTTTGGGTTCGCTGGTTTCCGTTAACTCTGCCGGAGCCAATATTTTTCAGAATTTTTATAACCAGTATTTGAAATCGTTTATTCCTCAGGGCACTCAGGCACCCGTTCAATCGCCATCGTCAACTTATACGTCGACAGTTGACTATGAACAAGCAGTAATCAAAGCAGTGGAACAGGCTTCGCCGGCAGTTATTTCCATTACAATTTCCAAAAATGTGCCGGTGATTGAACAATGTCCTTATAATCCTTTTTCCGATTTACCGCCGGAATTTCAGCAATTTTTCGGCCAAAGATTTGAATTTTATCAGCCCTGCCAAAAAGGAACCAAGCTTCAAGAAATTGGCGGCGGCAGCGGTTTCATCATTTCTTCCGACGGCTTGATTGTCACAAACAAACACGTTGTTGCCGACGAGAAAGCAGAATATACGGTCCTTACCAATGACGGCAAAAAATATGATGCTCAGGTTTTAGCGCGGGACGCAAATAGAGATTTGGCGGTGCTTAAAATTTCGGCCAATAATTTACCGACTCTTTCTTTGGGCGATTCTGACGGCCTTAAACTAGGCCAAACGGCCATTGCCATCGGCAATGCCTTGGGAGAATTTAGAAATACCGTTTCCGTAGGAGTAATTTCCGGTCTTTCAAGAAGCGTAACTGCTTCGGGTGCCGGTCTTTCAGAAACCTTTGAGGGTTTGATTCAAAGTGACGCGGCCATTAACGCCGGTAATTCCGGCGGTCCGCTTTTAAATCTTAAAGGCGAGGTCATCGGTATCAATGTGGCTATGGTTTCAGGAGCGCAAAACATTGGGTTTGCCATTCCGATAAATCAGGTGAAAAAAGCCATTGAATCGGTTAAAAGCACCGGCCGGATTATCACGCCTTATTTAGGCATCCGCTATATGATGATTACCGCGGATTTGGCCAAAGAACAGAAACTGGCGATTGATTACGGTGCTTTGATTCAAGGAGACAAAAATAATCCAGCTGTCCTTCCAAATTCGCCGGCGGCCAAAGCCGGGCTTAAAACCGGAGACATTATAACCGAAATAAACGACAAAAAGATCACCCAAGATAAACCACTGGGCTCGGTGCTCCAAGAATACAATGTCGGCGATGTAATTACCCTGAAAGTTTTAAGAGGGGGCAAAGAAATTACTATTAAAGTCACTTTGGAAGAACGACCAAAAGGATTATGAATCCCCCACATAACTTACACTAATTTTGATTATGTATTATTATGTATATCTACTCAAATCATTAAAAAATGAATTTTCAACGTTTTACAATTAAAGCTCAGGAGGCCTTGCAGAATGCTCAGGAAATTGCCGCTCGTCATAATCACGGCGAGTTTAAAGCCATTCATCTTTTGGCTGCTTTACTTATGGACGAAAGTTCTTTAGTCAGACCCGTGCTTCTCAAAGCCGGAATCAATTTGGAAATTTTATCCAAGCGGATAGACGAGGCCCTAAAAAAAGAACCGAAAATTTTTTCCGGCGCTAATCTGGCCCAACTTTATCTTTCTCAGGAATTGATGCAGGTTTTGGATAAATCGACGAAAATCGCTTCAAGCCAGAAAGACGAATTTGTTTCCTGCGAGCATTTGCTTTTGGGAATTTTGGAAATTCCCTCAAGCGCCAGCCGCATCTTGGAAGAATTCGGTCTGCGCCGGGAAACAATTCTGCGAATTTTGGCCGGGCTGCGGGGTTCAATGCGTATTACCGATGAAATGCCGGAATCAAAATTCCAGGTTTTGGAAAAATATGCCATTAATTTAACGACCCAAGCCAAAGAGGGGAAACTTGATCCGGTCATCGGCCGCGACGAAGAACTCCGCCGGGTAATTCAGATTTTAAGCCGCCGCACCAAAAATAATCCGGTTTTAATCGGCGAGCCCGGAGTCGGTAAAACCGCCATTGTTGAAGGTTTGGCTCAACGGATTGTTTCAGGCGACGTACCTGAGCCGTTAAAAGAAAAAGAAATTATAATGCTTGACTTGGGTTCATTGATTGCCGGCACGAAATTCCGGGGCGAATTTGAGGACCGGTTGAAAGCTTTTATTAAAGAGATTCAAAATGCGGCCGGTCGGTACATTCTCTTTATTGACGAGATTCATATGATTGTGGGCGCCGGAGCAGCCGAAGGAGCGGTTGACGCTTCCAATCTGTTAAAGCCGGCTTTAGCCCGGGGAGAACTGCGAGCCGTTGGCGCGACCACGACCCGGGAATACCAGCGTTACATTGAAAAAGATGCGGCCTTAGAGCGGAGATTCCAGCCGATTATGGTTGAGGAACCGTCCATTGAGGACAGCGTCGCAATTTTGCGCGGCTTAAAAGAGAAATACGAAATTCATCACGGTACAAGGATCGCCGACGAGGCGATTGTCGCGGCGGTTAATCTTTCGGCTCGTTATATCAGCGACAGGTTTTTGCCGGATAAAGCAGTTGATTTGATTGACGAGGCGGCATCTAGCCGTCGGTTGGAAACTGAAAGTTTGCCGACCGAAATTGATAAATTAAGAAGAGAAATCACCCGTTTGGAAATTGAACGTCAGGCCCTAATTAACGAAACGCAGACCCACGCAGACTACACGCAGACCAACGCAGAAAAAAGTCCGCGTAAGTCGGCGTTCCGTCAGCGTCGGTCAGCGTTAGGTCAGCGTTTATCCGCGATAGAGAAAGAATTAAAAAAATTAAAAGAAAAGAATGACGAACTCTCGGCTGAATGGCACGCGGAAAAAATCTCTTTTGAATATTTGCACAATCTCCGGAAAAAAGTGGAGGATTTGCGTCGGGAAGCGGAACTGGCCGAAAGAGAAGGGAATTTGGAAAGAGTGGCCAAGATAATTTACGGAGAACTGCCTCAGGCGGAGAAAGAATTTAAGGCCCTTGAGAAAAGACATGTTGAAGAGAAAAAGGGAAAAGGGAAAAGAGAAAAGAGCGAAAAAAAATTTATCAAAGAAGCGGTTGACGAAGAGGATATTGCCGGAGTTGTTTCTCGCTGGACAGGCATTCCTGTTTCCCGAATGTTGGAATCGGAAATGGAAAAACTTTCCCGGATTGAAGAGACGCTTGCTAAGCGGGTGGTGGGTCAGAAAGAGGCGATTAAGGCAGTGGCTAACGCCTTGCGCCGGGCTCGAGCCGGTCTGGCTGAAGAAGATAAGCCCCTCGGCTCTTTTATGTTTTTGGGGCCAACCGGGGTGGGAAAAACCGAATTAGCCCGCGCTTTATCAGAATTTATGTTTAATGACGAAAAAGCCCTGGTCCGGATTGATATGTCGGAGTATATGGAAAGACACTCCACTGCCAGATTAATCGGCTCACCGCCGGGCTATGTGGGTTATGAAGAAGGGGGACAGTTGACTGAGACCGTCAGACATCGGCCCTACAGTTTGATTCTTTTTGATGAAATTGAAAAAGCCCATCCGGAAGTTTTTAATATCCTGCTCCAGATTCTGGATAACGGCCGCCTGACTGACGGCAAAGGCAAGTTGGTTAATTTTAGAAACTCCATTATTATCCTTACCTCTAATGTCGGCAGCGAGTATTTCAAGGAAATATCGCGCTTGGGTTTTGAAGTGTCAGAATCGTCTAAAAAGGAAGATTTGAGCGATAAAACCAAAATTTTTAAAGAAAAAGTATTGACTGAACTTAAAACAACGTTTAGGCCGGAGTTTCTCAACCGTTTGGATGAAATTATCATCTTTGACCCTTTAACCGCAAAAGAAATTGAAAAAATCGTTGACCTTCAACTTGACATCCTTAAACAAAAATTAACCCAGAGAGACATTACCGTCGCCTTTGACAATTCCTTGAAAAAACACTTGGTGGAAAAGGGTTTTGACCCGGAATACGGCGCCCGACCGATTAAACGGCTGATTCAAAAATTAGTCACTGACCGGTTAGCCGATAAATTTATTCACGGTGAATTGAAAAATGCTAAGAAAATTAAAATCGGTTTTAAAGAGCCCCAAGGCATTGCTCTCACCATTGGCGCTTAAAGCGGCAATCTTTAGCGCTTTATTGCTATTAGCCGTTAGCAATTGGCTATTTGCCGTGGTTTTTGTCCTGGTGAGTTTTTATCTCTATTTCAGACCTTCCCTTAACGGCAGTCAGTTTATTCTTTCTTTCCTGGTTCTTCTCGCCACCTCGCTTTTAATTGTTTTACTAGTCAATGGTCAATGGTCATTAGTCATTAGTTTATTTTTCGGTTTCCTCTTTTTTCTCCTTTTGGGAGTTAAAAATTTAATCTTCGTCAATCGCCAACCCTTTTACTATTTGTTTAATGGTCTTTTGTTTCTGGTAATTTTTATCTCTTTCTTCTGGGCCGGGAACTCTCATCTTTTTTTCATAAAATATCTTTCGGTATTTTTCGCCATTGCCTTTCTTTCCAGGGAATTTTTGACTTTTTCCATCGATGGCTTTTCAAATTCTGCCAAAAAGAATCTGATTGTTTATGGAACGGCGTTTCTGATTCTCCAGCTCCTTTGGGCAATTACTCTTTTGCCCATCAGTTTCCTCAATGCGGCTGGCTTGGCCCTGTTAATTGTCATGATTTTACAAGATTTCATTATTCACCATTTTAGCGGCACTATGAGCCGCCAGATAGTTTTAAGAAACGTTACGGTATTCTTGATTTTAAGTTTGGTGATTTTCGGCGCTTCAAAATGGACCCTATAAGTGAAACCCTCACACCATAATGAGCTTATGATACCAAAGTCCTCTTGACTCTTTTTATAAATTAGTATAAATCTCTGGCTGTTGCTGCTCTTATAGCACTATGCTATAGCATAGTGCTATGACATGTCATAGCGGTTCGGACCTGTGTTTACTCTCTTTTATTAGTCAATTTAATATTAGTCAATTTAATTTGACCAATCAAATTAAATTGACTACTCTCTATTCTCAATATTCTCAATCTCTTTTTCAAACCTATTCGTTATGGCGGAGGGGGCGAAACTAAAACCCGTTTCATTCGTTTTATTATTGGAATACCCGAAATGATAGTTATCCACAGTTGAAAGCTTGACAGAAAGCCGTTTTTAGTTGAAAATTAAATAGTCTAAAAGATTTGGAGTGAGGCCAAACCTTAATCTTGTTTTTGACGCCTCACTTAAAAGTGAGATTTTTTAATTTATGGCGTCTATATCTAGAAAGAAGAAAAACATTACTCTTGATGATTTAGCCGGAATGGTCCAACACGGCTTTTTAGGCGTTGATAAAAGATTTGATTTATTAGAAGCTGAAATGAACGCCCGCTTCGACCAATTAGAAAAAATTATTTTTCATGAATATAAAGACCGAATTGAGAAATTAGAAGACCAGGTGAAGGATTTGCAGACAGACTTTCGCCAATTAGTCGGTTTTAAAAAATAAGATATCACGATTATTCTTTTATTAAGCTGCTCTCTACCTCACAAGAGATGGTCAGCGGGTCGATTAGTAAAATATAGAATAATCTTCCAGAAAACAATTAAATAAATCAAAAAAAACAAATGAATAATACA
>Ga0210021_1001334_pt1 | contig 24484 bp, 19 predicted proteins | sample CryGeymeta201517_FD_183981 | JGI IMG/M metagenome (GOLD analysis project Ga0210021, IMG submission 183981) | Groundwater microbial communities from Crystal Geyser aquifers in Utah, USA - Crystal Geyser metaG 2015-17 (SPAdes) (version 2) | ecosystem: Environmental > Aquatic > Deep subsurface >... | reverse complement strand
CATGCCCGCACCGGGAACAGCCGCACTACCTATGGAAGCCAAAGTTGCCGTAACGATGATGCCTAATTGAGCCGTCAAACTCAAATCCATTCCAAAGGCCTGCGCTATAAAAACGGCGGCTACCGCTTGATACAAACTCGTTCCGTCCATGTTGACGGTCGCACCGATAGGCAGTACAAAACTCGTCACATCGTCTTCCACTCCCAAATGTTTTTCCACGCGCTCCATGGTCACGGGTAAGGTCGCCGCACTCGAACTCGTCGAGAAAGCCAACAGTTGCGCCGGTGCCATCCCTTTTAAGAAAAAGATGGGAGTTCGTTTGGTGAAAATCCACACCAATAACAAATAGAAACCAATCATCAGCATCAGTCCGAAAACTACGCAGAAGGCATACCACAGCAGGGCGAAAAACAAGTCCTGGCTGGGCGCTTCCACCACCAAGGCAGCCAAAAGCGCAAACACGCCATAGGGCGCGGCCAGCATGATCAGGTCAATCATCTTGAGAATGACTTCGTTAAAACCATCAAAGAATTGAACCACAGGTTTTGACTTTTCTTCTGGTATCAAAATCAATCCAATCCCGAAGAAAATGGCAAAAAAGATGACCTGAAGCATGTTGCCGTTGTTGGAAGCAGCCGCCATCAAATTTTGCGGGACTAAATCTTCTAAGGCTTGTAGCGGCCCTGCATTTTTTTGTTTTTCGGCTTCCGAAATTTTTTGCCCGGCATCGCCCTGATAGCTTTCGATAAGTTGGTTTCGCGTGTTTTCGTTGATGGTATTCCCTGGGTTGACTATGTTGACAACAGCCAAGCCGATACTCACGGCTACAACGGTCGTAATCAGATAAAGCCCAATAGTCCTTCCACCCATTCTCGAGAGTTTCGATATATCTTTCAATTCAGCAATTCCTTTGATAAGGGACGCAAAAATCAAGGGAACGGCAATCAATTTTAAGGCATTGATGAATATATTTCCAAAGGGTTTTACCCAATCGCCCACAAATTTAGAACCCCATGAAAATTGATTAAGCGCTAGCGCGAAAAGTACGCCAAACAACATTCCGAGCAATATTTTCCAATGGAGTGCTAATTTTTTCATAGGTTGAATTGTTTATTAAATTCTTAGATCCGAATGTCCCGATGCTTAGATATTTTAGGCTCAAAAGTTTTTAAAACCTTTCGGGTCTGATAAATCAGTATAATTTTGAGGTTTTGTTTCTCAAATAAAAATCTGTCAACACCAATGCCGCCATGGCTTCCACGATGGGGACAGCTCTGGGGACAACGCAAGGGTCATGCCTGCCTTTTCCCATGATGGTTGTCATGTTGCCGTCTTTGTCGATCGTTTCTTGATTTTGGATAAGCGTAGCGACGGGTTTGAAAGCCACGTTGAAATAGATGTCCATACCGTTGGATATACCGCCTTGTACACCTCCACTATGGTTGGTTTTGGTGCGCCCGCCGGTTTCAAACAAATCGTTGTGTTCGCTGCCTTTCATGGCGGCTCCTTCAAATCCGCTACCGTATTCAAATCCTTTGACGGCATTGATGGAAAGCATGGCTTTGCCCAATTCGGCATGCAGCTTGTCAAAAACTGGCTCGCCCAAACCGACAGGTACATTTTTTATTACGCAGCTCACTACGCCACCCACGGTATCTCCCTTTTTGCGGATATCTTTGATGTAAGCTTCCATTTTTTTGGCCATAGCCGCATCCGGGCAACGGACGATATTATCTTCAGCACTTGCTAAATCGAGTTGTTGATAAGGAATATTAAGTTTGAGATTGCCGACTGAGGAAACATAAGCCTGAACGGAAATTCCTTTGAGCAATTGTTTGGCTAAGGCTCCAGCAACGACCCTTGCTGCGGTCTCACGCGCCGAACTCCTGCCACCACCCCGATGATCTCTGAAGCCGTATTTCTGATCGTAGGTGTAATCGGCATGTGAAGGACGATAAGCAGCTTCTATGTGAGAATAATCTTGGGATTTTTGGTCCAGGTTGGCAATCAAAAAAGCGATGGGCGTGCCGGTCGTCTTGCCTTCAAATATGCCCGAAAGAAATTGTACTTCATCCGATTCCTTGCGTTGGGTGACAATGGCAGATTGTCCGGGTTTGCGGCGGTCTAAGTCCTTTTGGATAGCTTCAAAATCGATCTTCAATTCGGCGGGGCAACCATCTATGATGCCTCCAATCCCCTTTCCGTGCGATTCGCCAAAAGTTGTCAATCTAAAAAGTGTCCCGTAAGAATTTCCTGCCATGTTGTTGTTTTGAACAAAAGTAAGCTATTGCTCAAAGATACAAAAGTATCGGCAACTGAAAATTGGAAGGTAGATTTTGATTGAGGCATAAAAAAAATCCCCATCAAAAGGTGATGAGGATTTAAGTTGTCAAGGATGATACCTATCGCGTAAACAACAATTCACGGTATTTGGTCAATGTCCAAAGTTCATCATCAATCAGAATTTCGAGTTTGTCGGCGTGGTAACGAATTGTTTCAAAATAGGGTTTTACTTTGTTGCAATATACCGATGCTTTTTTCTCAACCGAGTCAATGTTGTTTGCTTTTTTGCGTTCTTCTGTCATTTGAGTTACTTGGGCGTTGATGGCTTCAATGTGTTCGGAAATTTCCTTAATCAGATTGATTTGTTCGTCTGCATATTTTTCAAAATCTTTGCCGAAGATGTCTTTCAAGCCTTGTACGTTTTGAATCAATTTGTTTTGATAGGTTATCGCTGTCGGAATCACGTGGTTTCTTGCAATATCGCCCAGCACACGGCCTTCAATTTGGATTTTCTTGGTGTATTCTTCCAGTTCTATGTCGTAACGAGCATGAACTTCTACATGGTTTAGGATGCCCAATTCTTCAAACAATGCCAAAGATTTTTTGGAGATTTTGGCTTTCAATGCTTCCGGTGTGGTCTTTTTGTTGGACAAGCCTCTTTTGGCAGCTTCTTTTTCCCAAGCACTGCTGTATCCGTCGCCTTCAAACAAGATTCTTTTGGATTGTTTGATGTACTCTCTCAACACGTTGAAGATGGCATCATCTTTTTTCATTTCTTTACCTTCTATCAATGCGTCCACTTCAACCTTGAAGTCTTTCAGTTGTTTGGCGATGATAGCTGCTAAAACCGTCATCGGGTTGGCACAGTTTGCAGACGAACCAACGGCACGGTATTCAAATTTGTTTCCAGTGAAAGCAAATGGAGAAGTCCTGTTTCGATCGGTGTTGTCCAAGAGAATTTCAGGAATTTTACCCACTACATTGAGTTTCAAATCTGTTTTTTCTTCCGGGGATAATTTACCGTCAGACACCTGTTCCAAATCGTGCAGAACCTTATAAAGTTGTGATCCGATAAATACGGAGATGATGGCCGGAGGGGCTTCGTTTGCACCCAAACGGTGGTCATTGCTCGCACTGGCGATGGAGGCACGCATCAATTCTTCATTTTCATTGACCGCTTTGATGGTGTTGATAAAAAATGCCAAAAATTGCAGATTGCTCATTGGTGTTTTGCCCGGACCCAATAAGTTGACACCGGTATTGGTTGCCATCGAGAAGTTGTTGTGTTTACCGGAACCGTTGATGCCGGCAAAGGGTTTTTCGTGCAACAGTACTTTCAGGCTGTGGCGATCAGCTACTTTGCCCATCACATCCATCAAGAGCGAGTTGTGGTCAACCGCCAAGTTGGTTTCTTCAAAAATCGGAGCGAGCTCAAATTGGTTGGGAGCAACCTCGTTGTGGCGTGTTTTCACCGGAATCCCCAAAAGCATACATTCTTGTTCGAGATCTCTCATAAAGTTGATGGCACGGTTCGGGATGGAGCCGAAGTAGTGATCTTCCAATTGTTGACCTTTGGCAGGAGAATGTCCCAGCAGTGTCCGGCCGGTCAGAATCAGGTCGGGGCGAGAGACAGCCAAAGCTTTGTCAACCAAAAAATATTCCTGCTCCCAACCCAAAGTTGCAGTGACTTTGGAAACGTTTTTGTCAAAATATTTTGCCACAGCCGTAGCCGAGTTATCCAAAGCTTGCAAGGCTCTAAGCAGAGGGGTTTTGTTGTCTAAAGCTTCACCTGTGTAAGATACAAAAACGGTAGGAATACATAAGGTCGTTCCATAGATGAATGCGGGTGAAGTCGGATCCCAAGCGGTGTAGCCGCGTGCTTCAAAAGTGTTGCGGATGCCACCACTTGGGAAGCTCGATGCATCCGGCTCTTGTTGTACCAATTGGCCGCCGTCAAATTTTTCCATGGCGTTTCCGTTTCCGATGGGTTCAAAAAACGCATCGTGTTTTTCGGCTGTCGTTCCGGTGAGAGGTTGAAACCAGTGTGTGTAGTGTGTAGCACCTTTGCTGAGTGCCCATTGTTTCATGCCGGCTGCAGTTTGTTCGGCAACTTTACGGTCTATTTTGCTTCCGTTTTCTACGGCATCGTTGACGCTGTTATAGGCTTCTTTAGTCAAAAAATGACGCATGGCAGCATCATTAAATACATTTTTTCCAAAAAGCTCAGAGCGTTTGATGCTTTCGTCTATTTTGATATTCGGACGGTTTTGGCTGGCTAAAAGCGCTTGAAATCTAATTGTCCCCATTTGCTAGTGTGATTTTATTAATAAAATATGCGATTAAATCGGCACAAAATTAATCAAAAAAATACACACCCCTATTTTTTCAGGGGGATAACTTCAATTTTTATTAAAAAACAAAAACAAACCCTATATTTTTAAAATAAAGTAAAATAAAGATATGTTGTATAGGCGAATAATAAAGAAAAGCCAGCTATAGGCCCGATGTTTCTTTTCTTTGAAAGTAAACAAAGCGGATAGACCACAAAAGAAATGGCAATCATCCACCAAATATCAGAGTCAATGAGTTGATTACTGGCTACTTTGATGGGGTGGATCATTGCAGTTAGGCCGATGACCGAGCCGATGTTGAAGATGTTGGATCCTATCAAATTGCCCAGAGAAATGGACTTTTCTTTTTTCAAGGCGGCTAGGACCGATGCCGAAAGTTCGGGTAAACTCGTACCTACAGCGATAACTGTTAACGAAATGACGCGTTCGCTGACCCCATGAGCAGAAGCAATATTTACCGCTCCTTCCACCAACCATTCGGAACCAAAATATAAGCTCAACGCGCTGATTGTTAACCAAAAAAAGATTTTTATTCCAGAAATCTGTTGGAGTGTGTCATCAATTTCATCTGCATCGGGATCTTTTGAACGAAATCGGATGAGAAGGAAAACAAACAGAGAAATGAGCGCAAACAATGCCAGCCCTTCTAACCGGCTGACGACCAGCTCCGATTGCATAAACAGAAACATCAACAGGCTCATTATTATCATGGCGGGCCAATGTAGTATTTTAAAAAAACGGCCGATAACAATCGGGTGAATCATAGCGACTAAACCGAGTATCAACCCAATGTTAGCAATGTTTGACCCGATTATGTTTCCCAGAGCAATGTCAGAATGTTCGTCAAGCGCGGCTTTCAAACTGACTATCAATTCGGGTGCAGAGGTGGCAAAAGAAACGATTGTCAGTCCAACAATCATTTTTGAAATGTTCATCTTCAGGGAAATGGCAACAGAAGATCGCACCAAAAATTCGCCACCCAAAACCAATAAGATAAAACCGATAATAAGCAATACGTAATCCATCCAAAACAAATTTTGTCAAAAATACAATTTAAGTTTTCTTGCATTTATTTTTCTTGCTTTTTTTTAGGACATACAATCCGGCTGATTTAGGATTCTCATACATTTCCGCTTTCCCAAATTTTTTCATCTTTAAATTTTCACATTGCCACATTTATACCTTACTACATTTTCAATTTTTAAATTGATTTTAAAAGTATATTTGCACCCATGTTTCAATTAGGTAAAACCATCGTTTCGGAAGATATTTTCGAAAAGCAATTTGTGTGTAATCTCTCCGCTTGCAAAGGTGCCTGCTGCGTGGAAGGCGAAGCCGGTGCCCCACTCGACCGGGAGGAAATAGAAATTCTCGAAAAGATATACCCCAAAGTTAAACCCTTTTTACGACCCGAAGGCATCGCTGCCATCGAAAGCCAAGGCACTTCTATTACCTCAGAATTTGGCGATTTAGAAACGCCTTTGGTGGAAGGCAAAGAATGTGCTTACGTGGTTTTTGACGCAAATAACATAGCCAAATGTGGCATTGAAGAAGCCCATCAGAAAGGTGTGATTGAATGGCAAAAACCCATATCATGCCATCTCTACCCGGTTCGTTTGCAACAATACAGTTCTTTTGTGGCGGTCAATTACCACCAATGGGAAATTTGCGATGACGCATGTACACTCGGCAAAGAGTTACAAGTTCCGGTTTATAAATTTGTCAAACAAGCCCTCATCAGAAAGTTTGGTGAGGAGTGGTATGCACAATTAGAGGAAATTGCAACGCAATATTCAAATTTAAAATAACAAGTCCCAAAGGTAGATTGGTATTGGGGAAAGTCTTAAAAAGTTAATGACTCAGAAAAGTCAGGAGATTTTTTAGAAAGCAAACATCAGGCTGTTCTTCCATTTTCCGATAAAGCAACTATTATGATTCGAAAACATAATCGGAATCGTTAAAGAATATGACCTAACTATTCCTAAACGAATAAAGATAAACGCCAAAGAAAATAACTTTATTTATTTGTTTTTCAACAACATACAATTCATAAATTGATTGCATTTAGCACCCTGCTATTTGCCAATTGTTAAAAACTTTAATTGAATGTTTATAAGTTTGACTTTCTTTTTCGGACATTATTTTGAATCTTTGTTTTTCCGATTTTTGATAAATTCGGAATCTTTAAACTATTCAAAAAACTACTAATTATGTCTGTTGTCGAACCTATTTTGCAAGAAAATCCGAACCGATTTGTTATTTTCCCCATTCAACACCACGATTTGTGGCAATGGTACAAAAAACAACAAGCCTGTTTTTGGACGGCTGAAGAAATCGATTTACAACAAGATTTGTCTGATTGGCACAATAAACTTAACGCGGACGAAAAATATTTCATCAAACACATCCTCGCTTTTTTTGCCGCTTCTGACGGGATTGTCAACGAGAATTTGGCCGAAAATTTTGTGAACGAAGTACAGTTTTCCGAAGCCAAGTTTTTTTATGGTTTTCAGATTATGATGGAGAATATCCACTCCGAAACCTACTCGCTGCTCATTGATACTTATGTAAAAAACCCGGAAGAAAAAGACAAACTCTTCCACGCCATCGAAGTCTTTCCAGCCATCATGAAGAAAGCCGAATGGGCACTTAAATGGATAGAAAGCCCAAGTTTTGCGGAGCGGCTCATCGCTTTTGCGGCTGTAGAAGGTATTTTCTTCTCGGGTGCTTTCTGCTCGATTTTTTGGCTCAAAAAACGCGGTTTGATGCCTGGCTTGACTTTTTCTAATGAACTCATTTCCCGCGACGAAGGCATGCACTGTGACTTTGCAGTGCATCTGCACAACCACCACCTTGAGAACAGAGTACCCAAGAAAAGAATAACGGAAATCATCGTGGAAGCACTGAATATCGAACGCGAATTCATCACCGAGTCCTTGCCCGCGAGTTTGATTGGGATGAATGCCAAACTGATGACCGAATACCTTGAGTTTGTAACCGACCGGCTATTGGTGGAATTGGGCTGTGAGCGGGTCTATAATTCCAAAAATCCGTTTGATTTTATGGACATGATTTCGTTGCAAGGCAAAACCAATTTCTTCGAAAAACGAGTTTCCGAATATCAAAAAGCGGGTGTGTTGAACAAAGACACCGAATCCAATAAAATTAGTTTCGACGCTGAATTTTAGTCAGTTGCCGATGGAATGACGGTAGTTTTAGCCCTGGGTGCAGCGGCATCCTCCGGCATTTTACAAATGCCGAAGATATAGCGGAACACAGGAAATAGCTCCAAAAAATCAATGCTTTGGAGGTTTATCTTTCGGAGGATTTCAATAATAATTTCAAAAACAAAAAGCTATGTTCGTTATAAAAAGAGACGGCCGGAAGGAGCCAGTTATGTTTGACAAAATCACCGCCCGCGTGCGGAAGTTGTGCTACGGACTCAGCCCGATGGTGGATCCGGTGAAAGTGGCTTTGCGCGTCATTGAAGGTATTTATGACGGAGTAACTACTTCGGAATTAGATAATTTGGCTGCCGAAATTGCGGCCACCATGACAACTACACATCCGGATTATGCCAAGCTCGCCGAACGTATTTCAGTATCGAACCTTCAGAAAAACACCAAAAAATCGTTTTTCGAGACCATGACCGATCTCTACGAATACGTCAACCCGCGCACGGGGAAAAAAGCTCCGCTCATTGCCGATGATGTGTATGAAGTCATCAAAAAAAATGCGGAATTCCTAGACTCTGCCATCATCTACAACCGCGATTTTAACTACGATTATTTTGGTTTTAAAACCCTCGAACGCTCCTATTTACTGAAAATAAACGGACAGATTGTGGAACGCCCACAACACATGCTCATGCGCGTTTCCGTAGGTATCCATTTAGACGATTTGGATTCGGTTTTGGAAACCTACGAACTCATGTCGAAGAAATTTTTCACCCACGCAACACCTACGCTATTCAACTCGGGTACGCCCAAACCGCAAATGTCGTCCTGCTTTTTGTTGGCAATGAAAGACGACAGCATCGATGGCATTTACGACACCTTGAAAAACACCGCGAAAATTTCGCAATCAGCTGGAGGCATTGGGTTGTCTATCCACAACATACGCGCAACCGGTTCGTATATCGGCGGCACCAACGGCACCTCGAACGGAATTGTGCCCATGCTTCGTGTCTATAACGACACTGCCCGCTATGTAGATCAGGGTGGTGGCAAGCGCAAAGGCTCCTTTGCCGTCTATATAGAACCGTGGCATGCGGATATCTACGATTTCCTCGAACTAAAAAAAAACCACGGCAAAGAAGAAATGCGCGCCCGCGATTTGTTTTACGCCATGTGGATTCCGGATTTGTTTATGAAACGTGTGGAAACTGATGCCGAATGGACACTCATGTGCCCGAACGAATGCCCGGGATTATTTGACGTTCACAGCGAAGCCTTTGAAGAACTTTATCTGAAATACGAAGCCGAAGGCAAAGGCCGGAAAACAGTACGCGCCCGCGATTTGTGGGAAAACATACTCGAATCGCAGATAGAAACCGGCACGCCTTATATGCTCTACAAAGATGCCGCCAATCGGAAGTCCAACCAAAAAAACTTGGGTACCATCCGCTCATCGAACCTCTGTACGGAGATTATGGAATACACCTCTGCGGATGAAATCGCGGTGTGTAACTTGGCCTCTATCGCCTTGCCGATGTTTGTGAAAGACGGCGAATTTGACCACAAAGAACTCTTTCGCGTGACCAAGCGCGTGATCAAAAACCTCAACCGCGTCATCGACCGCAATTACTACCCGGTGGAAGAAGCGCGCCGCTCCAACATGCGCCACCGACCAATTGGTCTGGGCGTGCAAGGACTGGCAGATACTTTTATCATGCTTCGTTTGCCGTTTACCTCTGACCAAGCGAAGAAACTTAACCAAGAAATCTTTGAAACGCTCTATTTTGCAGCCGTTACTTCTTCAGTGGAGCTTGCCAAAGAGGAGGGTGCTTACGAAACTTTTAAAGGCTCGCCTATCTCGAAAGGCGAATTTCAACACAACCTTTGGGGTGTAAAAGACGAGGAACTCAGTGGCCGTTGGGATTGGTCAAAACTGCGTAAACAAGTGATGAAACACGGTGTACGCAACTCCCTGCTCGTCGCACCGATGCCGACAGCTTCTACTTCACAGATTTTGGGCAACAACGAAGCTTTTGAACCTTATACATCCAATATATACACCCGCAGGGTGCTCTCGGGCGAATTTATCGTGGTTAACAAACATCTGCTCGAAGATTTGATTGCCCGCGATATGTGGGACGAAGGCATGAAAGAAGAAATTATGCGCGCCAACGGTTCTATACAAGATATTGAACGCATCCCAGCAGATCTCAAAGAACTCTACAAAACCGTGTGGGAAATGAGCATGAAAGACATCATCGACATGTCGCGCCAACGCGGATATTTCATCGATCAGTCGCAGTCGCTTAACCTGTTTATGGAAAATGCCAACATGGCCAAACTCACCTCCATGCACTTTTACGCCTGGAAATCGGGTTTGAAAACGGGTATGTATTACCTGCGAACTAAATCGGCGGTAGATGCCATCAAGTTTACCTTAGACAACCGCAAAAAAGCCGAACCCCAACTCGAGCAAGTTACAGCCGAACCCATGAGTGCAGACGAACTCAAACAACTCATTGCCCAAGCCAAAGAAAGCGAAGGAGACGATTGTTTGATGTGCGGGAGTTGATGATGCGATGATTTGATAATACGATGACGCGAAGATGTGATGGTGTGATTGTGGTGGCTTCAACTTACTTCACCTTCGCTCAGTATCTGCCGCTCAGCTACCGGATTGGTATGGGCGGGATATAAAATTTTCATTTTTTTATTGACACTTTACAACGAAAAAAATTATGTAGTTTTGAGCCCGCATTTTAAATTACTTCATGCAATTCAATCTTCTCGCTTCCGATAGCCAAAGTCAGGCACGCGCCGGAGCCATACAAACTGACCACGGCACCATAGAAACGCCTATTTTTATGCCGGTTGGCACGGTGGCAAGCGTCAAAGGAGTGCATCAACGCGAACTCAAAAATGACATCAACCCCGACATCATCCTCGGAAACACTTATCACCTTTATCTGCGTCCAAACACACCCATTCTTGAGCAAGCCGGCGGCCTGCACAAGTTTATGAATTGGGATCGGAACATCCTGACTGATTCGGGTGGTTATCAGGTATATTCGCTCTCATCTAACCGAAAAATCAAGGAAGAAGGGGTCAAATTCAAATCGCACATAGATGGTTCGATGCACGTGTTTACACCTGAAAACGTGATGGACATCCAACGCAGCATCGGTGCCGACATTATCATGGCATTTGACGAGTGTACACCCTTTCCGTGCGACTATCACTACGCCCGCCGCTCGATGCACATGACTCATCGCTGGCTCGACCGCTGCATCAAACAGCTCGAAATATCTCCCGAAAAATACGGCTATTCGCAGGCACTTTTCCCCATTGTTCAGGGGAGTACTTACAAAGATTTGCGGGAACAATCTGCCGAGTACATCGCCCATGCAGGCGCGTTCGGAAACGCCATCGGTGGACTGTCGGTAGGCGAACCTGCTGAAGAAATGTATGCGATGACCGAAATTGTCTGCGGTATTTTGCCAAAAGACAAACCGCGCTACCTGATGGGAGTCGGCACACCAATTAACATACTGGAAAACATCGCTTTGGGAATCGATATGTTCGACTGTGTGATGCCGACTCGCAATGCCCGAAACGGGATGTTATTTACTGCACAGGGCACAATCAATATCAAAAACAAAAAATGGGAAAATGATTTTTCACCCATCGATGAAATGGCGATTACCTTTGTCGACACCGAATATTCCAAAGCCTATTTGAAACATTTGTTTACCGTCAACGAGATGTTGGGAAAGCAAATTGCAACCATCCACAACCTCGGGTTTTATATGTGGTTGGTAAGAGAGGCCAGAAAGCGTATTTTAGCCGGAGATTTTTCGACGTGGAAACAGCAAATGATTAGTCAAATGGGCAACAGATTGTGATATGAAAATCATCGACCGATACATCCTCAAGCGCTATATGGGAACATTTTTGATGTTTCTGGTTTTGTTTGCGCCCATCGGTATTATAATCAATCTGTCTGAAAAAATAGATAAAATACTGGAAAACAAAGTACCTGTCAATGAGGTTTTGGTGTATTACTATCACTTTACCATCTATTTTGCGCACATGCTTTTCCCTTTGTTTTTATTTTTATCTATCATTTTTTTCACCTCCAAATTAGCCAACAATACAGAAATTATCGCAATTTTAAGCTCCGGAATATCCTACTTCAGGTTTATCAGGCCTTATTTGTTCGGAGCCGTTTTGGTGTCTATAATGGCTTTTATTTTAGGTATGTACATGGTGCCGAAAGCGAGCAAGGGTTTTAACGAATTCACGTATGAGTACCTGAAAAAAGGAAAAAAGGAACGAGAGAGCACCAATCTGTACCGGCAGGTAAACGACCATGATTTTATCTACGTGAGCAATTTTATCCCGAAGAACAAAACAGGTTTTGATTTCACATTGGAACATGTAATAGGCAACAAACTCATCTATAAAATAAGTGCAACCCGGATTAAATACATTGATAAAGACACCACCTACAAAATGACAAATTATGTCAAAAGAACGATTGGTGAAGACACAGACAAGATAGTCTCTCAGGTTTTTAAAGACACTCTTTTTTCCTTCAAGTTGGAAGACCTGACCCCGGTCGAATATGTGGCAGAAACACTTAACTACGAAGAGCTGAATAAATTTATAGCAACTGAGAAGCGGAGAGGCTCATCAAATATCAACCGGTATCTGTTAGTCAAATACAAACGATGGAGTTTACCTATATCGGCTTTTGTACTCACCATCATGGCTGTTGCGGTTTCTTCAATGAAACGAAGAGGAGGAATGGGTGTCAACTTGGCAATCGGTATTTTGATTGCATTCATCTACGTTTTTTTCGATAAAATATTTGGCACCATGGCAGAGCAATCCGGCTTTTCGCCCTTGTTGGCTGTTTTGTTGCCAAACGTCGTATTTGGTATCTTGGCTTCCTATCTATTGTACAATGCCAAACGTTAGGCTCCTCAATTTCCTGCACCTTCACCTCATCGTTTTTATATGGGGGTTTACGGCCATACTCGGCGCGTTGATTAGTTTGGATGCCTTGCCGTTGGTTTGGTTTCGGATGGGATTGGCTGTTCTTTTTGTTTGGCTATTTATACTTTTTAAAAAGATAAATCTTCGGATAGACCGCAAAACCTTATTGATTTTGGTACTCTCCGGCTTGGTGATTGCCCTGCATTGGATTACATTTTTCAGGGCCATCAAAGTGTCGAACGTGTCGATAACCTTAGGGACACTTTCCACCGGTGCTTTTTTTGCTTCCATACTCGAGCCGATTTTCTACAAGCGAAAGGTGATTTGGTATGAAATATTTTTCGGATTGATGGTCATCGTTGGGTTGTACATTATTTTTCGTGTCGAAATCAGGTACGTGGAAGGCATATTGCTGGCGCTCGTTTCGGCTTTCCTTTCAGCGAGTTTTGCGCTTATCAATGGGAAGTTGGCGAGTTTTTACAGCTCTTCCGTCATCACCTTTTATGAATTACTCGGAGGGTTGTTTTTCCTGTCGGTATTTCTGCTCTTCAATCAGCAATTTTCGTTTGCGTTTTTCAAACTTTCCGTTTCCGATTGGCTTTATTTAATGATTTTATCATCGGTTTGCACGGCCTATGCATTCATCGCTTCTGTCAAAGTCCTCCGTTATTTGAGCCCATATACGGTGATGCTAACCATCAATCTCGAACCTGTGTACGGAATTATCTTAGCAGCACTAATTTTCAAAGATAAAGAACACATGAGCAGTTCGTTTTATTTAGGCGCAACGCTGATTTTATTGACCGTAATCCTGAATGGGATTGTTAAAAACGCATCCAAATGGAAAAAGAAAAGTAATGCAAAAACGGTTTCCCCTTAAAAAATTATATATTTGTCAGTCCAACCTAATTGATAATAAAAAGATGGAATATTTAGATTTTGAACTACCAATCAAAGAGTTAGAAGAGCAGTTGGATCGTTGTTCACTCATCGGAAAAGAGAGTGATGTAGATGTGACCGATACTTGTCAGAAAATTGAACGAAAATTAAAAGAAACCAAAAAGGAAATATATAAAAACCTGACTCCGTGGCAGCGCGTTCAATTGTCTCGTCATCCGTCACGTCCATATACTTTAGACTATGTTCGTGCTCTTTTTGGGGAAACATTCTTGGAAATACACGGCGATCGCTCTTTTAGAGATGATAAAGCCATGATAGGCGGATTAGGGAAAATAGGCCATCAGACCTTTATGGTCATCGGCCAACAGAAAGGCTACAACACCAAAACCCGTCAATACAGGAATTTCGGAATGGCCAGCCCGGAAGGTTACCGGAAAGCCCTTCGCTTGATGAAATCTGCTGAAAAATTTGGAATCCCGGTGATTAGTTTAATTGACACCCCGGGAGCATATCCCGGACTTGAAGCAGAAGAAAGAGGGCAAGGCGAAGCAATCGCGCGTAATATTTTTGAAATGACGCGATTGAAAACCCCCATCATCTGCGTCATTGTAGGCGAAGGCGCATCGGGTGGTGCCTTGGGAATCGGTGTGGGAGACCGCGTGTTTATGCTTGAAAACACTTGGTACTCCGTCATATCTCCGGAATCGTGCTCATCAATTCTTTGGCGTAGTTGGGAGTACAAAGAAACCGCTGCAGAAGCACTCAAACTTACTTCTATCGACATGAAAAAACTCAAACTCATCGATGGGATTATCAAAGAACCTTTGGGAGGTGCCCACAGCGATCGAGAAGCAGCATTCACCTGTGTCAGAGATACCATCCTACACGCTTATAAAGAACTTTCCGAACTGACAACCAGTCAATTAATCGGAGAAAGAATGAATAAATACCTTGCTATGGGTGTTTTTGCCGAATAATTTTTTTTTCATTGAGAATTATTCCGCATCCCTTTACAGGTGCGGATTTTTTTTGCTGTTAACAAAAACTTAAAACTTATAAACACTCATTTTTGAAAACTTATGTGTTGTGATACGCTCAGTTTTTTATAATTTCGAAACATGGAAAAAGCCAGACAAACAACTCAATTAACTACCACAAACAAGCCGATAATCTCTTTAGAAAAAGGAAAACTTCCACCACAAGCCATTGATTTAGAAGAAGCTGTGTTGGGAGCCATGATGATTGACAAAAAAGGCGTGAGCGAAGTAATCGACATACTCAGCCCGGATGCTTTCTACAAAGATGCGCACCGATACATATTTGAAGCTATCTACACACTTTTTCACGATAGTCAACCCATCGATTTGCTCACGGTTTCTAACCAACTCAAAAAAGATCAAAAACTTGACCTGACTGGTGGTGATTTTTATCTCATCCAACTGACACAAAAAGTTGCTTCCTCCGCACACATCGAGTTTCACGCTCGCATCATCTTACAAAAATACATCTTGCGAAGTTTGATACGCATCTCATCCGAAACCATCGAAGATTCGTATGACGACACGATAGATGTGTTTGATTTATTGGATAAGGCAGAAACCAAATTATTTGAAATCTCACAAAACAACATCAAAACTTCCACCGAAGTTGCCCAAAGTTTGATTTCGCAAGCAAAAAAACGAATCGAAGAAATTGCTAACAAAGACGGTCTCAGCGGTGTGCCAAGTGGTTTCGAAAAATTGGACAAACTCACTTCCGGCTGGCAACCTTCCGACCTCATTATCATCGCGGCCCGACCCGGAATGGGCAAAACAGCTTTTGTCCTTTCGATGGCGAGAAACATCGTGATAAACAACAATATCCCTGTGGCCGTTTTCTCTTTAGAAATGTCTTCGGTGCAATTGATAATGAGGCTTATTTCGTCTGAAACCGGGCTTTCCTCAGAAAAATTGCGTACCGGCAGATTGGAAACCCACGAGTGGGAACAGCTCAATGTGAAAGTCAAGAAACTCGAAACTGCACCCCTCTATATTGACGATTCAGCTTCCCTGTCTATTTTTGATTTGCGTGCCAAAGCCCGAAGAATGGTTTCTCAGTATGGTATCAAAATTATCATCATCGACTATTTGCAACTGATGACCGCCGGATCGTCACAAAAAGGAGGCGGAAACCGCGAGCAAGAAATTTCGTCTATCTCCCGAAATTTAAAGGCTTTGGCTAAGGAGTTAGACATTCCGGTAATCGCGCTTTCCCAGCTATCGCGTGCCGTAGAAACCCGTTCGGGCGGCAGCAAAAGACCCTTGCTTTCAGATTTGAGAGAATCCGGAGCCATCGAGCAGGATGCAGATATCGTTTCATTCATTTATCGTCCCGAATACTACAAATTAGACACTTGGGACGACGAACAAGCCTCTCCAACGCAAGGACAGGCAGATTTTATTGTTGCAAAACACAGAAACGGAGCCACCGACAATATCCGGTTACGGTTTATTGATAAGTTGGGTAAATTCGAGAACCTTGAAGACTTCGAATCGCCACATGAGTTCGAATCTAAAATGAACAACGAATTAGACCAACTCCGCGCATCTTTCAAAAAAGGAAACCCTTTTGAAGACAATCGTTACGAATCCAATAATTCCCAAAACGACGACGACGTGCCGTTTTGATTATTTTAGTTAAATTGTCATTTGCCAAATCCCTATCTTTGTCTAAACAAATCGAACGACATGTTTCAAATAACCGATACCTTGTTGATGGTTCGTCCGGCAAACTTCCGGATGAACGAGCAAACCGCCGTCAACAATTTTTTTCAAGCCAAACTTCCGTTTTCACCCGAACAAGTGAATGCACAAGCCCAGTTGGAGTTTGATAATTTTGTGAAAAAACTGCGTTCTGTCGGTGTGCAAGTCATCGTGATAGAAGATACAACAAGCCCCGATACACCAGATGCTTTGTTTCCCAACAATTGGATTTCGTTTCATGCCAACGGTGATGTTGCACTCTATCCAATGTTTGCCGAAAACAGACGGTTGGAAAGACGTGATGACATACTCGAACGCTTGGAAAGTGAAGGCTTCACTATTGAAAACATAGTAGATTACACCTCTGCAGAAGAAGCACAAATCTATTTGGAAGGAACGGGTAGTTTGGTGCTTGACCGCGTGCATCACAAAGCCTACTGTGCACTGTCGCCCCGAGCAGACGAAGATTTAGTCATCGAGTTTTGCGAAGATTTTGAATACACGCCGGTAATATTTACAGCGTATCAAACCGTTGACGGGCAACGGCTTCAAATCTACCACACAAACGTGATGATGGCATTGGCAGAAACCTTCGCGGTGATTTGTTTGGACAGCATCGATGACAAAAGTGAACGTAAAAATGTTGTCAAACATTTGAAAGGGGACGGCAAAGAAATCATCGAAATAACCGAAAAACAGATGGAAAACTTCGCCGGAAACATGTTGCAAGTGAAAAGCAAAAATGGCATTCCTTTTATGGTGATGAGCGAGGCCGCATTTCAATGCCTGAACCAAAATCAGGTAAATGCCATACGCAAACATTGCGAAATTCTTTATTCATCGCTCAACACCATCGAAAAATGTGGAGGCGGAAGTGCACGCTGCATGATGGCAGAAGTTTTCCTGCCTAAATAACAATAAACATCACATCATCTATCGCTGTGGATTTAATTTTCGCCGCTAAGTTTTTTAGCCCAATTCAAACTTTGCAACCAGCTTTTTTGAAAATTCAAAAAATACCGGATGGGGTTTTTAATCTTTTGGAGTTTATAAAACTTAAAAAACAACATCGTTTTGTATCCGTTTAATTGCGAAGTACTGTAATATAATAGCCTAAAAAGCATCACCGTAGGTGATGGTTTTGGCGGAATCGTTTCCTGTTGCCAAGGCAGAACCGGTTTGATTCTACACCCGCCTACCGGAGCTTTCAGGTGAAGTATTTCCGGTTTCGGTAAAAATATCACATCAAAACCCTTGTTGCGCAGTTGCATGCCAAAATCGGTGTCTTCGCCATAACCGTGTTCAAACGATTTAGAAAAAAAAACATCTTCTAAACAAGAACTTTTAACGACACTACAACCCGATCCGAAAGTTTGCCATTGTATGTGTTTTTTAATAATTGCTTGTTCATTTTTTTGCAAACAATTGATTGTAAACACTTCTTGCCCGTATTTACTGATTTGTAAAAAAACATCACGTATAAAATCCGGCCCAAAACGGATGTCATCATCTGCCAAAAACACCCATTCGGAGGTCACTTCTTTCAAAGCCAAATTGCGCGCGTTGCAAGCTCCCGTTTGATGGATAAAATGGTGTTTGATTTGGAAAGGCCAAGATTCACTTACCAAAAAGTCAAGTTCAGATGTACTTTCGGGCTCAGGATTTTGTTCTACGATGATCACTTTTTCGGGCAAGTGCGTTTGGGCAGCCAAGTCTTTCAGTACATCGTATAAATACTTTTCCCGCCCGATGGTTGGGATAACCACATCGATGGTTTTTCGGTGAACAACTTTCGAGGAAGATTGGACGCTGATGCCATCTAAAATATTTGGCGTTAACTTTCTTTTCCGATAAAATAAAGCCGAAAAAAATGCAGCGAACGGAAACCGTCTTTCATACAGCATCAAATTGAACAGCAGTAAAAACACCCATCGTGGTTTGTAGTGCTGTTTGACAAAGCGGAAAAGTTGTTCTGTGCTTGTTTGTTTGACTACCTGGTTCGACCTATTTTTAATGAGCAATTTCGGTTCGGAATAGCACAATAAACCCTGAGCCATGGCTATTTTACTGAGGGAATGCAGAAAATAATCGAAGTTGCGGCCCAAAACCAACTCGCTTTCCAAAGCCACCAAAACACTCGCATGCACTCCGCCAACCAAACTGCTCATGCGCCAAGTCGGGTAACGCACATTTTTGTTGATTTTTATAAAGGGAGAGTCCTCTACATAACCAATGGCATCAGGCAAAAAATCTGTTTCGCCCGGGTTGAAAGAAGCCATGATTTTGCGGTGGTGAAAAATTGTTTCAATTGCAGAAATATTCAAATATTTTTTTAAACCGGCATGACACCAAACCAAAAATTCATCCGGATGTTGATTTGCCACAGTCAATAAAGCATCTGCAATCGACTGTCTTTCAAGTTTTTTGTTGCAAGAAAGGCCTTCGGCATTTCCGTTTTGATGAAATATGAGTATCATTTTTGTGTTTCGTTTGCAATGCAAAACCGATTTGTCAAAACTAAAGAAGATAATTTGTTTTAACTAAATTTTCAGGATTTAAAATTTTGGGGAAGGATGTTTGATTCTGCTTAGGTTTGCGTGCATCCTGACTAACATATTTATAAGTATGTGATATTCAATACTTTTAAATTTCCATTTTTAACACTCTTTTACCTTTCCTTTCCTTTGCTTTACGTTTGCCTAGTCAATGCTTCGGTAAAGGGGGGGATTGAGTCCAATCGAGTCACGCAAGGGAATTTCACCCCTACGTTCTCACCGAACCGTGCTTGAAAGTCTCCCTTCACACGGCTCTTCATGTTAATAAATCACTCAAAATTAAATAATTTCAAGGATGAACCAATAAAAAATCATAAATGATTTTTTATTTGCGTTGTTGATACTTGGCGTCTTTGCGTGACACTCCCGAAAAGTCCACGAAAAGTCGGGGGCAGGCTGGGACAAGTTATTGGGAGTGGCAAAAAAAGTATTGATATTCAATAAATTAAAATTAGTTAAATAGGCGTAATCAATCATCTCTTTTTGGTTGTAAATTAATGTTAAGTTTCACAAGGTTGTTCCCATTTTTCTTTGTTGGTCACCACAGGATAGTTTCCTAATCATACTGCACAAAGTGGTTTAGTGGCTACTCCTGAAAGTCGCCACTGAGAGACCTTCTCTCATCTGTTAAAAAGCATCAACAATCTGTTGGTTGTTGTTCAACGTAGGAAGCTACACGCAGGGGCGGATTGCGGGCGATTTCCTGTCAAGCCGAAAAGTAGCCCGAGCGGAAAGATGCCCACCGAAAACCACTGCTACAGCACTTGACGGGTAGCTGATGTTGAACTAAACCTACGGTAGCAGTTACGCAAAAATTAGTACTTTTCAAAAATATCTAAAAAATGTAATAAAATGACAAAAAAAGGGAATATCCAAGAAGGAAGATTTTATTTTTTTCACAGTCAATTCATTACAGATCTAAATGATTTCTTATTCCATATTGGCTTCAATTCACTATTTTTGATGAACTATTCTTTTAAAGAACATCAGATCAATTTTTTTTATGAAATACTTTCCCATCAATCCCCGACTTTTTATCAAAAACAGAAAAAATTTCATGGCTGCCATGAAACTCAAATCGGTGGCCGTATTCAATTCCAACGATATCTACCCAATTAGTGCAGACGGGATGATGCCTTTTGAGCAACACCGCGATTTGTTTTACCTTTCCGGAGCCGATCAGGAAGAAACCATTTTGGTTTTGTGTCCGGATGCGAACAATCCAAAACATCGCGAAATCCTTTTTGTGCGCGAAACCAACGACCACATCGCAGTTTGGGAGGGTGAAAAATTGAACAAAAAGCAAGCGACTGAAGTTTCGGGCATAGAAACGGTTTATTGGGTTGGCCAATTCGATAAAATCTTGTTTGAACTGATGACCGAAACCGACACCATCTATTTCAACACCAACGAGCATTACCGCCAAGCGGTCGAAACAGAAACCCGCGAAGACCGGTTTATCAAAAAATGCAAAGAAAAATATCCGGCGCATCAGGTAGTCAAGAGCAATCCGATTTTGCAAAGGCTGCGTTCGGTCAAAGATTCCATTGAGGTCGAACTCATTCAGCAGGCATGCAACATCACCGAAAAAGGTTTCCGCCGCATCCTGCCCTTTGTCAAACCCGGTGTTTGGGAATATGAAATCGAAGCAGAGTTCTTACACGAATTTGTCCGCAACCGTTCCAAAGGTTTTGCCTACACGCCCATCATTGCTTCGGGGAACAATGCCAACGTGTTGCATTACATTCAAAACAACCAGCCTTGCAAAACCGGCGATTTATTGCTGCTCGATGTGGCGGCAGAATACGCCAACTACAGCAGCGACATGACCCGGACTATCCCTGTTTCGGGCAAATTTTCTAAAAGACAAGCAGAAGTTTATCGCGCAGTTTTGAAAGTCAAAAATGAAGCCACCCAATTGCTCGTGCCGGGTGCTTTTTGGAAAGAATACCACGTGGAAGTGGGCAAATTGATGACCTCGGCGCTCATCGACTTAAAACTGCTCGACAAAAAAGATGTGGCAAACGAAAACCCCGATTGGCCGGCTTACAAAAAATATTTTATGCACGGTACTTCGCACCACATGGGTCTCAACACCCACGATTACGGTTTGCTCAACGAACCCATCGTTGCCGGAATGGTTTTCACAGTCGAACCCGGTATTTACCTACCCGCTGAAGGATTCGGCATCCGCTTGGAAGACAATGTGGTGGTGCAAGCTAAGGGTGCACCTTTTAACCTGATGCAAAACATCCCGATTGAAATTGAAGAAATCGAAGCGTTGATGCCGTAGGTTTTCAGGATATTTTTTTTGAGAAATTCAACAAATATAGATTGCAGAGCCTTTCCTTAAACTGTTTTTCTATGTGCAAATATGAAATCAGGTTTACAAAAAAGTTGGGTATATTTGGTGATATTTACTAGTTACCAGCAACCGTAAGACAACACAACACAAACAGACAAAACATAAATAAACAATGCCATTATCAGACGAACAAAAAGCACCAATAAATTCCAAGTCAGACCACCAAATAGTCTTGGCTGGACCGGGGACAGGTAAATCATTTACAATTTTAGGTTACATAGTAGACTTAATTAAAGAAAGGAAAGTTGACCCCAAAACTATATTGCTTATAACATTTACACGAGCAGCTACAAACGAGCTGAAACAGAAAGTTAGAAAAGAACTAGGACAGGAAAGTGAATTGCCAAGTGTGTTTACACTTCATGGTTTTTCACTTAGACAGTTAATGAAAAATGCTGAAAAAATCAAGGCACTTCCAGAAGGTTTTTCAATTGCAAATGACTTTGAAGAACGTTATATAATAATGGAAGACATCAAAGGACTTATTAAAGCTGAAAAGATTAAGGATGTAAAGAAGCTTTTCAACCTTCTTTCAGCTAATTGGGAAACCTTAAATATTGAAAAAGGTGATTGGGAAGTAAGCTTTGATAATCCTGAATTTCTTGGAGCATGGCAAGAACACAGAAACATTTACGGATACATGCTACGTTCCGAATTAGTTTATCAACTTAAAAAGGCATTAGAACAAGAACAAAATATCAAAATTGACAATCCAATTGATTACCTAATTGTTGACGAATACCAAGACCTTAATCAGTGTGATTTAGCAATAATTGAACATCTGAGAAACAGTGGAACAAAAGTATTTTGTGCAGGAGATGACGACCAAAGTATTTATGGTTTTAGATTTGCCTACCCTGAAGGAATTAGAAACTTTCTAAAGGATGTTCCCAATTCGGAAGGCTACAAACTAGCTGAATGTTTTAGGTGTGACGAAAATATACTTACACTAGCTCTTCAAGTAATTGGCCAAGACGCAAAGCGTATTCCAAAGAAGTTGAAATCCATGTCAGGGTTAAAGGGTGATGTTAAAGTTTTGCGTTTTGCAAATCAATATGATGAAGCCAAAAAAATTGCTGAAACAATTAGAATGCTTGTTGACAAAAAAGGCATACCTGAAAGTGAAGTAATAATATTGTTACGTTCTGACCATAATGGCAATTTTTCAAAACCAATCATAGACCAATTACTTGCCTATGGATTGACTTTAAATCAAGAGAATGACAATCTATCGGTATTCGAACAAGCAAGTGGGCGATACTTTCTTTCACTTCTAAAATTTTTAAAAAATCCACAACATGACCTTGCCATAAGGACGATTTTAGAATTGACTAAAGGACTTGGGGCAACAACATTTAATAGCATCTATGAACACGCAAAAGCAAGGAAAATTAGATTTCACAAGGCAGTAGAGTTAATTCTTTCAGGTGAAATAACAGAAGTTCCAAACTCAAACAAGCTTAATGAAACTTTGAAAGCGATTTATGGACTTAGAGACAAATTAAAAGAAGAAGAAAACATTGAGAAAGCATTAGAAACATTAAAAGAGTTTATTCCTGACTTTACTGGTGAGTTTTATGCTCATGTCAAAGCATTGACAGAAACGAAAAGTTTGAAAAATATTGATGAACTTATAGAATTTGCAAATGAACTTCTTAGTCCAGCTACCGAAACACCTGATGAGAATGTAAATGGTATAAGAATTATGTCAATGCACCAAGCAAAAGGGCTGACAGCGAAAGCAACTTTCATCGTTGCGGCAGAAGAAGAATATACCCCAGGACGTGGTGACGTGGACGAAGAGAGAAGATTGTTTTATGTTTCAATTACTCGTGCAAAACACTATTTGTTTATTTCATTCTGCAATGACAGACTTCACAATCAAGCTCATTCAGGGTTTCTAAATGAGCCAACAACAAAAAGAAACTTCACAAGGTTTCTCAGAGACTTGCCGACAGTTAAACCACTTGACGGTGTTAAGTATGAATTGGAATAGAAACATTGAAACTCTAAAAACGGCAGCTGGTAACAGCACCTACCCAAAAGGCGGGGTTTCGTGTTCCAAAGACAGTTTTGTGGTTAATCAAACATTAGTTTTTCAAATCAAGTTTTGTGGTAAAAGTCCCGCCCTTCGGGTAGCTGCAAAACGTTGCCTTTAATTGCGGAGGAAAAAATAAAATAGAAAAAGATTCTAAAAATGATTATACACAACCGATTAATAATTTTCATAGTATTATGTTATACTTTGACAAGCTGTGCTCCTAAATTGACTTTCACTGAAATCGAAGAAAAAATAAATGCAAGTTATACCGCATTTCACGAAGGAGATGTAGAATATATGCTGAAAAATCAACCAAAACAGGCTTTAAAAGAATACGGAGAAAATGGCTACAGAAAAAATCTACTTAAAGTATTTAATGGTAAAAGAACAAACATACCACAATTCAATGATATTGGTGAGTTAAGAATTCAAGATAGAAATAAATGTAACTCAACCTATTTTTACAAAGTTAAATATCTCGTAGATAAAGCTGAGTTTACTCCATATTTAGATTCAACTGCTTTAGAGTTAAATTATAAGGAATACGGTAAAGAAAATGTAAACTTTCTTTCAAATGCTAAGATTCTACAAACCAGACTAAAAAAGGAAGAAATTTTAATATTCGATAAAGGGAGAAAGTGGATATTATTAGATTATGATTCTAATATGGAATATTTGAATCGGTATTATGGAGATGGATTTTCAGAGTGTATTAAATCAAAAGTAGATAGTTCAAATTATCTTCCGTATATGTGATTTTTGAAATTACGAAAAATTGAATATAATATAAAAATGATTTCAACTAAATGACAAAAAAGCAACTAAAAGGCAACAACTCATAAAATTTATGCTCAAATTTGATGTAGTACAAACCGACAAACATTCAATAATAATATTGCTACGGCGGAAAAATCTTCGATTTTTACGTCGCACAAATCATTATACGAAACCGTTACCCTTTATTAAAAAAAACCGTCGACAGTTCGTTATTCGAGAACTTATTGTATATTTGCTTTATAATTGAGCGAATGAAACGAATAATTGCAAAAAGTACACTTCGGGAATATTGGGAAA
>Ga0210021_1001308_pt1 | contig 24848 bp, 26 predicted proteins | sample CryGeymeta201517_FD_183981 | JGI IMG/M metagenome (GOLD analysis project Ga0210021, IMG submission 183981) | Groundwater microbial communities from Crystal Geyser aquifers in Utah, USA - Crystal Geyser metaG 2015-17 (SPAdes) (version 2) | ecosystem: Environmental > Aquatic > Deep subsurface >... | reverse complement strand
CCCAGAAAACATTCCCGCAAACTTACCAGACGAATTCGACGACCTGAACGACCACGACGACCTTGAGTCTGGCTCAGACTATTCTGAAGATCAGGATGAACCGGACGACACGCGCGACAACACCGCGCGCAGCAGCGAAGTTGCGCCAGGTCGTGGGTTACGCAGCCTGCCCGTTGCAGCGGAGGAAGAGGAAGAACTTCCTCCCAGCAAGACCAAAATCAAGAAACAGATGCACGACTTGCAAGACCTGGGCGAAGAACTGGTCGAACTCAGCAAGGATCAACTCGCTCAACTGGATTTGCCTGAAACCTTGTACCTTGCGATACGCGAGATGAGCCGCATCAACAAATTTGGCGCACGCCGCCGCCAGATGCAATACATCGGCAAACTGATGCGCGATGTGGACACCGCACCCATCAATGCAAAATTGGACATCTGGAAAGGCACTTCACAACAGCATATCGGCTATATGCACCAAGTCGAACGCTGGCGTGACCGGTTACTGGAAAGCGACACCGCGCTCACCGAACTGTTGACCGCCTATCCCGACACTGACGTACAACGCCTGCGCACCCTGATTCGCAATGCGCAGAAAGAACGTGAATCAGGCAAACCCGGCAAGAACTACCGCGAGATATTTCAGGTACTGCGCGACATCATTCCAGTCGCTGTATAAGGGTGAAGAGTGAAGAGTGAAGGGTGAAGGGTGAAGGGTGAAGGGGATTTTACTGTTCCCCTTCCCTGTTAATGTAACTTGACCATGTCGGGGTGTTTATCCGCCACCATTTTGTTCAGCGCTTCCATCACAGCCGTACTGCCTGTCTCGGCAACTTGCATCGCAGCAATGATTTGTGCCTGTATTTTTTCATCCTGTTCCCAACTGTTATCCAGCAACGCCACTGCCTTGTGTACCGCGTTATGTACTTGACTGTGGGGTTCGAGCAGACTGCGATAAGTCGTCAAACCACCAAACACTTCCTTGCCCGCCCCTTCATACCACTTGCCCATACGACAATTCTGGTGGTCCACGCTGACGGCCTTGCGCAGCTCACTATCATCGGGATTGTTAATCAACGCATAAGCACGTTGTTTGTAAATCACATGATCCACCTTGACCAGCGAAGCAAAGCTCAGATCCTGAGCATAATGCGCACTACTCAGGGTAATTTTTGCGGATTGATAGAAGCGGCCAAATTTCTCTTCCAAACGGGTAATCACACTTTGCGAAGCATCGGCAATTTCATACATTTCTTCGGAATCAGTCAGCATCTTGGCCGCTTCTCCCTGCAACATCTGCATCACGCGACCAACGGATTCCGAAGCGTTTTTGGTATTTTCGGCCAGTTTGCGCACTTCATCCGCCACCACCGCGAACCCCCTGCCCGCCTCACCCGCACGCGCCGCCTCAATCGCGGCATTTAACGCCAACAGGTTGGTCTGGTCGGCAATCGAAGTAATCAAGCCTACCGCCTTGTTGATTTCCGCGCTGCGTGCGTTCAGTTGGGTAATCGCTACATTGGCATGTTTAACACGTTCAGTAATCCCGGATAATCGCTCCACCACCTCCTTGACCGAACCCTGGCTTGCTTCCGCATCCTCGCTGGTACGCCGCGCCAGCTTGGCGAGCGCTTCCATATTGTCGGTGATGATTTTCAGATCCTGCTGGTTGGAAGCCAGATTGCTCAACAGGTGATGGGTATTCAGGTGATGCGCTGCGGAGATCAATTTATCGCGCATCGCGGCTTTTTTCTGTCCCGCCATGCCTTCCAGCAAAATATTCTGATTGACCAGGCCTTTTTTGAAACCGCCGTGCATTCCCCCATTCATCGCCATGCGATTAAAATTATTGGCCAAATTGGCGCGAAAACTGGTTTCTTGCTCACGAAAAAACGCGCCCAACTGATCCAGCATATCGTTCACATTCCAGCATAACTGCCCGATTTCATCCTGGTCGCCGACCCCGGAAATACGGCTGTTAAACCGTCCCTGGGAGACATTCAAAATCACTTCATCCAGTTGCACCAGCGGTCTCAACCATCGTCTGACCAGCCATTGCCCCCACGCCGATACCGCGATACCCGCCAGCAAAAATCCCAGCATAAACACATCCACGCCATGCCGTGCGAAACTGGTCAGGATAATCACTAGCGTACCCAGGGAAAACGACCACAACAGCGCCGAAAATCTAGATTGCAAGGACGAGTTCATCATAGCTAAGCCCCTTCTCTTTCAATACATTTGACAATAACTGGCTGGATGCGGCGATCGCATTCGCCGCACCCGCTTGTTTCTCCGCTTCCAGCATCGCCGCATACAAGCCCGTTACAGTCTGGATGCCGCTAATCTTCGGCTTGCGCCGCACCGACAAGTAGCCGGTTATATTGCCACTGGGGTCAAAGGTCGGCGTGACATTGGCAAAGACCCAATAAAATCCGCCATCCCTGGACATGTTTTTGACATAGGCAAAACATTCGTCTCCGCCCTGAATCTTGTCCCACAACAGCTTGAACACGCCTCTGGGCATGTCGGGATGACGGATGATATTGTGCTGCGCGCCGATCAGATCAGCCTCGGAATACCCTGAGAACTCGGCAAAAATCCGGTTGCCGTAAGTAATACGCCCTTTTAGATCCGTCATGGAAACGATAAAATCGTCCTCACGCATCACTCTTTCGATTAAAGTTGGTGTTATTGAGCTTTTCATTTCATCCCCGCTGTATCGTTCGCTACTTGGCGATTTCATCGCCAGTATTGTTTGTATCGGCAAAATTTTATAAAACTTTAATTTCATATTGGCCAGGAGTCTGTCGGACTTGAAGAATCGTAGCGAAAATTTGGCTGGGCGAGGGCAGATTTTGCTGGTTTCGCAGGTCAATAGTTGTTCTATTGACCAAGAAAGCGGTGAAATATGCGCCGTCCAGGCGAATTTGCAGTAGATTTCCTTTAAGTCCGACAGACTCCTAGGTAGCGTTCTCGCTGGACATACCGCATCAAGCCAAGCACAGGAGCCATAAATGACCGCAATTCTTCCCCATATCGCCCTTGAGACGGCGCAACAACCGACCTTCAGCATCATCTGGCTGCACGGTCTGGGCGCAGACGGTGAGGACTTCGTACCCATTGCAGACGAATTGCAACTTCCCGTTGCGGTGCGCTATATTTTTCCTCATGCACCGAGTCGCCCAGTCACGGTTAATGGTGGTTTTGTGATGCGCGCCTGGTATGACATTTCCGGGAACGATATAAGTGCAGAGCAGGATGCAGCGGGTATCGGCGCGGCGCAGGCAGACATCGAAGCACTCATCGCGCAGGAAGTCGCACGCGGCATCGCGCCACACCATATTTTTCTGGCAGGATTTTCACAGGGGGGGGCGATCGCGCTGCATACGGCATTACGCCAAAGCAAGCATTTGGCCGGGGTGCTGGCACTATCGACTTATTTGCCGCTGGCCGATACCGTTGCTGCGACCGCCACGCCAGACTCACGGCTCACGCCCCTCTTCATAGCACATGGTCGCAACGACCCCATCGTGCCCTACTCGTTGGGGGTTGCATCAAGAGAGGCATTATTGGCACAGGGTTATCGTGTCGAATGGCACGACTATCCCATGCAACATACTGTCAATCCGGCAGAATTGCGCGACATAGAGGCTTGGCTCAAAATTCGTATTCGAGCGTTGTCCTGAGAATGTGGTTGGGCGCTGCCGCGCTCGCCCCAACCAGCCAAGCGGCGTTGTACTTGATAGACTGCTGGTTGCCGAGGTGTAATTTGCCAAAAATAGCCGGGCCAACACGATGGTTCTGTACTGCCTGTGCGGATAAGCTGTTCCACGTCCCAACCTCACCGAACCCCTGCAAACCAAAGCCAAAAGTAGCCCGCCATGGGTATTTCGCTTGCCACTGATAGCCCATATTTGTGCTAAATGGCACACCATCCTCATCCGCACGGCCAAACGCGCGCTCAAAAAGCAAATTCCCATTCAACTGTAATTTGCCGAATGCTGCCTGCAACAAAGGCCCGAACCTGAACTCCCACGGCACCTTGCCGCTAATAGGTATTTCCAGCTCCGTGAGCAAGCCCATTTCTATCGGATATTTTCCCGTTTCGGTCAGTTGAAATTTATTTTCCCACTCGGCCAATGTTGCCTGCTGCCCGCCATTGCGGGTCTGTTTCAGATACAACTCCGAAAACCAATTTTCACTCAAGCCGTAGCCTATCCCCAGACTGCTTACCTGCGCACGTTTTCCTGCTACTGGCGCTGCGATTCCATAATGGATGCCCACCTCACGCTCACCATATTCGACCTTGGGCGTGTATATATAATCGGCGGGGCCGGCATATACCGATTGAAAAAATACCAGTAAAAATAGTGAGATAAGCGAAGAAATGGGTGTCATGACCAACCTTGGATGAAAGAATGATGCAAATGATAATCGTTATCATTTGCATCTGCAAACACTTTGCGGCATGATTGACGAAATTATTGGGGGAACACCAACATGCGCCAACCTGAACATCTGAAAATTGTCGGTCTGAAATCCACCACGCCACGGCTCAAGATATTAAGCTTGTTTGAATCCAGCCAAGAGCACCATTTAAGCGCAGAAGATGTTTACAAATTACTGATGGCAAGTGGCGATGACGTGGGGCTGGCCACGGTTTATCGCGTATTGACCCAGTTTGAGCAAGCCGGGCTATTGGTGCGAAACTACTTTGAGGGCGGAAAATCGGTCTTTGAACTCAATCAGGGCAAGCACCATGACCACATCGTGTGTATGCAATGCGGTCATGTAGAGGAATTTTACGATGCGACCATAGAAGCACGTCAGGAAAAAGTAGCGATCGAACGCAGATTCAGCATTCGCGATCATTCGCTCTATATCTATGCGGACTGTACAAATAAACAGTGCCCACATAAAGACTTGAGAGCAGACCCGATGCCAACCAACAAAATCGGGGCAGCGCAGTCACTTGACTAACAACACCCTGCGTTATAAGACCTCATTACAAACCTGCTCGATGGTGTGAAATCTGGCCAGGTCATAATCTGAATTACCTTCTTCCAATTCAACTGGAATCAACAGGTAATTTTTCCCCTCAAAACAGCTTACCAAGCTGTGATTCATGGAAAAATGACCCGCTTGCAAAAGCAATCTTGCGAAACCCTGTTGGCTGCCCGATTTTTCATACAGCCATAGCGCAGGCATCACGCTTCCCGATCCACCGCCCACACTTTGACGCAAGTCCACCCGTGCAATCTGCGTGGATAGCACCTCTGCGCCCACATGCAAGCGCCCCCCGCTGTCTTGCAGCAAACGCCGCACGATGGCCACACCCAGATGCCTGACACCGGTCGCCTGTATGCCCAGCAAATTACTTATAGCGATGCCATCCACCCCCTGCCCCTTCAGGATGGCGCTAAAACCGCTGGCACTAGCATTATCAAGCGCCCATTCATCGAACGCGCAGGCAGTACCTGTTTGAGCCCAATCCAGGCAGCGTTCGATCAGGTTGTCATAGCCGCTTACCACCTTTATTACCCCCCCCAGTTCCAGCCGCTTACTACTGCGTAAGGGCGGAGAACGCAGCACAGCCAAGATATGTTTGACGGCTTCAAGTACCCAACTGGCGCGAAACACTCCGCCCAAATTGATCTCTGGCGGAACAAAATTTTTTTCCAGCAAGTTAAGCAAGTCTTCCAGTTTGGCTTGCATCCCCGCCATACCGACATAACGCATCTGCGGGTGCACGGTTGCATCAAGCACAACACGAACAGGTTCAAACGGGTGAACCAGATCAAAGCCGAACAGCGAGTGTTCGGTCAACTTGTTGGTAATCTCGATGACCTCGCCATAATGACCGATAAGACGCTCGGCAAGATGCATCCCCCTGGGGCTTAAGGAATTTACCCCACAGGCATACCACGCCAGCATCTGCGCCGCCTCAAACTTGACTGAAGTCAGTTCCGCGTTGGTCGAATAAAGACGCAACCGGGTTTCCAGGTAGTCCTGTTGCCCGGCATGGCGGTAGAGCTGCGCGAGCGTACCCCAGATTGTATCGTCATGCGGTTCGTAATGGATTGAGGCATATTTCAAGCGTTCACGCTTGGCTCGCACCGCTCGCGCCACCAACAAAGGCACCGACGCATTGAACGCGGCAACTTCTTTGCCGCCTTGGCAATAACGGTTAAAAAGCATCAGATAGGCTTGCGTGGTCTGTCGCGCCAAATTACCCAGCACCAGACACAAACGATTACCCTGAAAAACGTGCAAATCCGGCAAGGTAAAGTATTCGGCTTGCAACTTGCGCGAATAGTGCTGCGCCCGCTCGTCGAGCATATTGATCACAGCAAATTGATCTGCCAAAGCAAACTCTTCGCAATCGGTAACCGATTCGAGCCAGTCGCTTAATTCCGTCGCCGCTTTAAGCAGATCGTTTTTGGGCAAACCCGCCAGCAACGCTTGCGCAGATTTCATATCCGCCATGGGGTGATTACATTTTTTACCAAACAATCTTGCCAACATGCTGTAGCCTTTTCCTGCAACCGTTAATTATGTCCGATGCCCAGCAAACCTTAGGCAATCCCTGATTGAGTCGTCATCTCAGCGAAGACAGGAATCCAATGTATTGATTATAAATAAGTTTTCGCTTGTGAAAAAAACCGCAAAAATCCGCATCCCCTTGGCAATATAATCAACAAAGTGATTACTGTCTACAACACTAATGGCTTATCCAGATGATTCCATGGTTAACTGAAGATACCCCGTTTCCCCCTGTCACACAGGCTTTGCGCGAACCCAACGGCTTGCTGGCAGCGAGTCTTTCCCTTTCGCCAGAGCGCTTGCTGGAGGCTTATCGTCACGGCATTTTTCCCTGGTTCAGCCCAGGCGACCCAGTGTTATGGTGGAGTCCATCCCCGCGCATGGTATTGATTCCAAATGAATTTATTATTTCAAAATCGCTTGCAAAAGTGCTGCGCAACAGCAACTATCAAGTGCGCACCGACACCTCATTTGAGCGGGTTATGCGCGCCTGTGCCGCTCCCAGATCAGGACAGGCCGGGACTTGGATAGACGAGCAGATGATCGCCGCCTATTGCGCGCTACACCAACAGGGCTTTGCCCATTCGGTCGAGACTTGGGTAAATGACAGACTGGTCGGCGGCCTGTATGGCGTTGCCATCGGCCAGATGTTCTATGGTGAATCCATGTTCAGTTCTGCCAGCAATGCCTCAAAAATCGCGCTGGCGCATTTGACCCGCCAACTGTTGCGCTGGCAAAACACCTCCATCACGCCAATGATAGATTGCCAAATGCACACACCCCACCTCGCTTCGCTGGGTGCGAGGCAAATTCCGCGCAGTGAATTCATCGCACTACTGGAAGTCTTGGTAAACTTGCCTCCCCGTACGTCCTGGCAATTCGATACCGACCTATTCAAATGAGCCTATTGAACGATGTTCCTATCTCGGCGCTGCATTTCTATCTGACCGCGCCCTATCCGTGCAGCTATTTGCCGGAACAACAGGCGCGCTCGCAAGTCGCCACGCCCTCGTTTTTAATCAACACGCCGCTGTATTCCGAGTTGGTGCGGCATGGCTTCCGGCGCAGCGGCACATTCACCTATCGCCCCCATTGCGATGCCTGTAGCGACTGCACCCAACTGCGCATCCCGGCAAAGTTATTTCAGGCGAACCGTTCCCAAAATCGGGCTTGGAAACGGCACGCGCAACTGTTAGCCAGCCTGCATCCGCTACAAGACAAACCCGAATATTTCGAGTTATACCAACGCTATCAGCGCGTGCGCCACCCCGAAGGCGGCATGGATAATAGCGATCACGAAGCCTATCAGACCTTTTTATTGCAAAGCCATGTTGACACACTGCTGGTAGAATTCCGCGAGCCCTCCAGTTCGACACAGGATAAACCAGGCGTGCTGCGCATGATCAGCGTGATTGACTTGCTCAGCGATGGGCTGTCCTCGGTTTATACTTTTTATGATCCTGATTTACCGCGCGCACGTTTCGGTGTGTACAACGTACTGTGGCAAATCGAACTGTGCCGCAAACTGGAGTTGGATTATGTTTACCTCGGTTACTGGATCAAAGACAGCCGAAAAATGTCGTACAAGACCCAATACCAACCCGCGCAAGGTCTACAAAATGGGAGCTGGGAGATACTAAATTGAAGCACCTCATCAACCAGAACAACCCCGAATAAACCCGAACCAGAAAAGGAAAAACCGCATGAAAACACGTTTGGCTATTTTTGTTGCTGCACTGCTGCTGTTGCCGCTGGCAGGGCTTTTCTTGAGCGGCGGCGCGTGGGGAGAACTCGCTGTCAACGCAGCCACTGCCACCGATGAAACTTTGACCCCCACGCTACGCACCAGTCTGATGCTGCTATTTTATGTGCTGCTGGTCAATCACACCGTCAAACGTCTCACCGGCAACAGTCCCTTCAGCACGCAGCGAAATTACTTCATCGGTATGAGTATCGCCAGTGCCTTGCTCGGCTGGCTGCTTAGCTACCTGAACCTATTCGTGGCGAGTTGGAGCGTGGCTCAAGACAATTCTGTGCCGGTGCAAATTCTGCTCTACACCCCGTTATTCGCGCTGCTCGCGCCCGCCGTACTCGTCACCCGCGCGCTGCTCGCCGTGTTTCCCGGCGTACTCAAATTCCTCGCCTTCCACGCTGCTTTCACACCTGCCGGGGGCGAAACGTTGACCTTCATTCTGCTGCCACTCGCCCTGCTTGGACTGCTCGGCGGCGCATCGTGGACAGCACAATTATTCTGGTTGTTCTGGCTCGCGCCGCTGCTGCTGCTGCTCGCTTTGCAAATTTTATGGAACGAAAGCACAATTTTTTCCGGCCTGAAAAGCGGCGACTGGGGGCGTATTATTTGCACGGCATTTGCCGGCATCATGGTGGGCAATCTCGCCGTCGCGACTTACCAAATGAATGCCAGCCTGCGAATCAATTTATCCAGCCCGCTGCTGGCGCAAGCCGGTTTTGCCCTGTTCGGCCTAGTGTGCTTGCAACTGGGCGATGTGATCGCAGAAAACTGGCGCGGCAAGTCGCGTAGCAGCCTGTTCACGCAAAAGAAAAAATTCCCGATCCCTGTCGTTGTCAAAAAAAGTTGACGACAGACGGGAGTGGTAAGTGATCGCCACGTTGATAACGAAGGTTTGAATATGTATGCTCTGCTACGCTCCGCGCTGTTTCAGCTTGATCCCGAAACGGCACACCATGTCACGTTAACCGGCCTGAATGCCGCATATTCGCTGGGTTTGAGCGGTCTGATCGCGCCGCGCATTGCCGATGACCCGCGCACCGTGATGGGGCTGACTTTCCCCAATCCCGTCGGCCTGGCCGCTGGCCTGGATAAGAACGGCGACTGCATCAACGGGCTGGCGGCACTGGGCTTCGGCTTCATCGAAATCGGCACGGTCACGCCGCTACCCCAGCCCGGCAATCCCAAGCCGCGCCTGTTCCGCCTGGTGTCTGCACAGGCCATCATCAACCGCATGGGCTTCAACAATGACGGGGTTGAGCAACTGGTTAAAAACGTACAACAAGCTCATTTCAAAGGAATTTTGGGCATAAATATCGGCAAAAATGCGACCACCCCGATAGCGAAGGCCAGCGACGACTACCTGATTTGCCTGCGCAAAGTGTACGCACATGCCAGCTATGTCACCATCAACATCTCCTCGCCCAACACTAAAAATTTGCGCCAGCTACAAGGTGAAACCGAGTTAAACGAACTGCTCTCCTCGCTCAAGGCCGAGCAACAGAAACTCGCCGATTTGCACGGCAAATATGTACCCATTGCCCTCAAGATCGCGCCCGACATGGCAGGGGAACAAATCGCCCAAATCGCCCGATTGCTGGTGCAGCACCGTATTGATGGCGTGATCGCCACCAATACCACCTTGTCGCGCGTGGGGGTCGAAAACCTGCCGCAGGGCGCAGAAACGGGCGGTTTGAGCGGCGCTCCCATAGGCGACAAATCCACCGATGTGATCCGCCAGTTCGCCGCCGAGCTACAAGGTGCCGTACCCATCATCGGCGTAGGCGGCATCCTGACTGGCGCGGACGCTGCCGAAAAAATCCGGGCGGGCGCATCGCTGGTGCAGCTATACAGCGGCCTGATCTATCGCGGCCCGGCACTGGTCGGCGAAAGTTGCGCCGCCATACGCGCCAACAAACATTGATCCACAAACCGGGTGCATAATCTCCGCAGACCAAACAAGGGAAATATACAAAATGCGTTTTGGTAAAATAATTCGTCTGATCCAGCCCTACCTGTCTGCCATGGCAGCCGTTTTTGTCGTGACCTTACTGGTGGCAGCAATCTATTTCACAGAAGTTGACAAGCAATGGACCGTGTTTCTGAGCGGTGTCCTGATAGCCTCGATACTCGGATTAGCCAGTCGTTCCTCGCGTGCAGAATGGAATAACACCCGCAATACGACACAGCTCACCCTGCTTAAGGAAAAGCTGACGCAAGAAGAACTCATGAACAACAGAACCACTCACGAACATAAAAAATTGCTGGAAGTTTTAAAACAAACCGAAAGCGCATTTGGCCGCCTGATTCCGCACCAACTCCTCAAACTCATGGGAAGAGATAACATCCTGGACGTGCAACTCGGTGACCAGTTTGAACGCAAACTGACCATTATGAGTACGGATATTCGCGAATTCACCACGCTTTCCGAAAACATGACCCCGCAGGAAAACTTCGATTTTCTAAACGCCTATCTTGCACAGATGGAGCCCGTCATCAGCACTCACGGCGGCATTATTGACAAATATATCGGCGATTCCATTCTGGCACTCTTCACACAAGGTGCGGATGATGCGTTGCGTGGCGCAATCCATATGCTGGAAAAACTTGACAAATACAATTCCGGTCGCGCGAGTGCGGGTTACGCGCCACTGCAAATTGGCCTTGGATTGAACACTGGCCTGGTCATGATAGGTACTGTCGGCGGCCCGGCCCGGATGGATACCACCGTTATCGGCGATGCAGTCAACCTGACCTCCCGTATTGAGAACGCAACCAAGACCTATTACACCCCGTTATTGATCAGCCAGAACACACTTTATGACCTCGCCATTCCAGGCAAGTACGACATCCGCTTTCTGGATAGAATCCGCGTCAAGGGCAAAACCCAACCGCTATCCATCTATGAGGTATTCGACAACGACCCGGTCAAGCTAAGAGATCGCAAACGTGCGGACAAAACCAGATTTGAATCTGCACTCGCCTATTACCACATGAAGGATATCGAATCTGCAATAAAGTTGCTCGCCATCTGCATTGAAAACACCCCCAAGGACATTCCGGCACACATTTATCTTTCGCGTTGTAAACAATATCAAACCACCGGACAGCACTTCACCACCGGCGAATTGAACACACAGATGGAATGGCGCAAGGAATATCAGATCCACATCCCTGTCATTGACCAGTCTCACCGATACCTCTTCAACAAAGTAAATGAGTTTATTGAGGCTTCAATTGCCGTCAATCTCACCGAAATTCGTTTGATCTTCAGCTACCTTGCCAGCCATTTCAAGGAAAGCCGGGAAGAGGAAGCGGAATTGATGGCACAATATAATTATCCCTACGCGGAAGAACACCTGCGTGAACACACTCGAGTTATCGAATACTTCACGACTATCAAGGAAGCGTTTGACACCGAAAACTGCGATGTAGTCCACCTCTCCTTCCGTACCCAACTTCTTCTACTGGATTGGTTTAGTGGTCATATTGCGCATAGTGACCGCCATGCGGGGCGTCATTTCGTCCGCCATAGCCCGACTGACCAGATGGGTGCCACTACGCTGAGATTGCGTGAGTTTCTGGTTTCTGAGCCAGAAAATCATCGTGGCATGTGGTCGCCGGACGAGTCTTTCTCCCAGCTTGACTAGTCCGACATGAAATAACAGCTCCCTTAACCGGGTTCCGGATAAAACAATTCACCATTCAAAGCCCGCTCATCAAAAGGCCACTGTCACCGCTTCTCTCGCGAAGGTGCCAGCCAAATATAGAGGCTGCCAGCAAATCGCTGCATGATTTGCATCATTAACCTGGAAAAAGTATTTGCCCACGAAAAACACGAACAAATTCAAATACCTATCACGATTAACTCGATCACCTGACGGGTGAATCGCTAAACATATTTAAGCTGTTGATTTATTTAGTGACTTTCGTGTTTTTCGTGGACGAAAAAAGATTTAGGATTAACTGCTCGGCTTCAGCAACCGCACTGGCATCTCATAACTTTCCGCCATATCGTTATGCAGACAAAGCGGTTGTAGACTGACCCGAATCGCAGGATAATCCGCAGCTCATTTTGAAAGTATGCCAATGACTGAATATCTGCTGATCTTGCTCAGTGCGGTGTTTGTAAACAACATCGTGATGGTCAAAATACTCGGGCTATGCCCATTCATGGGCGTTTCCAAGAAACTGGAAGCCGCCATCGGCATGGGGGCTGCCACCACCTTTGTGCTGACGCTGGCTTCCGGCAGCAGTTATCTGATCAACCATTACCTGTTAGGCCCTGAATTGGCCTACCTCACCACACTATCTTTCATCGTAGTGATTGCAGGCATCGTGCAACTGACGGAAATGGTCATCCAAAAAACCAGCCCGGAACTCAATCAGGTGCTGGGCATCTACCTGCCGCTGATCACCACCAACTGCGCGGTGCTGGGTATTCCGCTGCTCAACGTACAGGCCAAACATAATTTCATGGAATCCCTGTTCTTCGGCATGGGCGGCGCGATCGGCTTCACGCTGGTGATGGTGCTGTTTGCCGGCCTGCGCGAACGCATGGAGGGTTCGGATATTCCCCCAATTTTCCAAGGCTCTGCGATTGCCATGGTCACTGCCGGACTGATGAGCCTGTCCTTTATGGGCTTCTCCGGGTTAATCAAATAATGTTGAGCGCCTTGTTGGTTATGCTGGAGATTGCCGTCGTGCTGGGCGCGGTGCTGGGTTTTGCCGCGATCAAGTTCCGCGTCGAGGGTAACCCGATGGTGGACAAAATTGATGCCATCCTGCCCCAGACCCAATGTGGTCAATGCGGTTTCCCCGGCTGCAAGCCCTACGCCACGGCGATAGCCAATGGCGAGGCCGACATCAATCTGTGCCCCCCCGGCGGAGAAGAAGGTATCCACAAACTGGCCGATCTGCTGGGCCGCGATTTTGTACCTTACGGCGGCGACATCGCGCCCAAACCAAAATCCGTTGCCTTTATTGACGAAAACGACTGCATCGGCTGCACGCTCTGTACCCAGGCATGCCCGGTGGATGCCATCGTCGGCGCGGCAAAGCAGATGCACACCATCATCGCCGCCGAATGCACCGGCTGCGAGCTGTGCGTCGCCCCCTGCCCGGTGGATATCATCAGCATGATCCCCATCAAGGAAACGCTCACCACCTGGAAGTGGAAATATCCGATCTACGCATTGAGTCCCGTCAAATGAGGCAGCTATTCAAATTCCACGGTGGCGTACATCCGCCCACCCACAAAGAGCAATCCAGTCAAAGCCCGATAGCCCAAGCCGTGCTGCCTTCCAGGCTGGTCGTTCCGCTGTATCAACATATCGGCAATCGCGCCAAACCGGCGGTCGAAGTCGGTCAACGCGTACGCAAGGGACAAATCATCGGTATGCCGGAAGGCAGCCTGTCCAGCGCGGTTCATGCGCCCACTTCCGGCACGGTCGCTGCCATAGACATGCAACAGGTCGCCCACGCTTCCGGCATGGACGACCTGTGCGTCACCCTGATTCCAGACGGCCAGGAAGAATGGATCAAACGCGAAGGCATGGACTACCTGTCCATCAACAAGGCCGATATTCGCTTTGTGTTGCGCATGGCGGGCGTGGTCGGGCTGGGCGGCGCGACCTTCCCCAGCGACCAGAAACTGCGCCCCGGCAAACACAAGATTAAAACCGTGGTGCTGAACGGCGCGGAGTGCGAACCCTACATCACCTGCGATGACCTGCTGATGCGCGAACGCGCCGAAGAAATCATCCAGGGCGCAGAAATCATCCGTTATATGCTGGATGCCGAGGAAGTGCTGATTGGCATCGAGGACAACAAACCCGAAGCCATCGCCGCCATGCGACTGGCCGTAAATGCCCGCCCCAGAAGCGCCAGTGCAGACCGGATGGAAGTCATCGCCGTGCCTACCCTGTATCCGGGGGGCGGTGCAAAACAACTGATACGCGTACTCACCGGTATCGAAGTCGCGGCAGGCGTGCGCTCCACCGACCTGGGCGCGCAATGTTTCAATGTCGGCACGGCATACAGCATTTATCGCGCCATCGCACACGGCGAACCATTGATTTCGCGCATCGTCACGGTGACTGGCAACGTCGCACAGGCGCGCAATTTTGAAGTGCTGTTCGGCACGCCCGCGCACGAATTGGTCTCACAGGCAGCGCCATTGCCGGACACCAACGGTTACCTGATGGGCGGCCCGATGATGGGGATCCGTTTGCCGTCTGAACAGGTGGGCATCATCAAAGCGACCAACTGCATTATCGCCATGTCGGATGTCCTGTTTCCCCCCGCGCCCCCTGCACTGCCCTGCATCCGCTGCACGCGCTGCGCCGAAGCCTGCCCGGCGGAACTCCAACCGCAGGAACTCTACTGGTTCGCCAAAGCCAAGAACTTTGACAAGGCGCGAAAATACAATTTGTTCGACTGCATAGAATGTGGCGCATGCAGCTACGTCTGCCCCAGCCACATTCCGCTGGTGCAGTATTACCGTTTCGCAAAAAGCGAAATATGGGATCAGGAAAGCAACCAGAAAGCCGCCGATGCGGCTCGCGTGCGGCACGAATACCACGAATTCCGCGAGGAACGCGAGAAACGGGAAAAAGCCGAAAAACTGGCTGAACGAGATCGCGCCGCGCAAGCGGCCAAAGCTCAAAAAGCGGCCGCCCCTCCCACCCTGCCGCCTGCGGGCGAGGTGGCAAACGTATCGCCTTGTGCCGCTCCGGCCGATGCGGATCCTGAGAACACCATGCAACTGAAAATACAACGGGCGATAGAACAGGCCAAATTACAAGCCGCCACGACCACACCCAAAAATACCGAACAACTCACGCCGGAACAGCGTGCGCAAATCGCCGCAATCGAAGCGCGGCGCGCGCACATCCACGAGCTTGCCAGCACCTCGGTTGAGGCGAGTTCCGCGATGTTAGTCGAGGCCAACACGGAAGTTAAAAGCCAGCCCCCTACCCAATCTCCCCAGGAATAATATGTCCGCATTTTTTTCACCCTTCATCAGCAAGCCGGAAGGCGTATCGCTGATCATGCTCAAAGTGCTGCTGGCACTGATTCCCGGCATCGCCTTGTATGTGTGGTTTTTCGGTTCGGCGATTCTGATTTCCATCACGCTGGCCAGCCTCACCGCGCTCGGCACCGAAGCACTGATGCTCAAGTTACGCAATCGCCCCATCTCGCCTTTTCTCAAGGACAACAGCGCGCTGCTCACCGCCTGGCTGCTCGCCCTGTCCATTCCCCCGCTCGCCCCCTGGTGGCTGGTGGTGGTCGGCACGGCATTCGCCATCAGCATATCCAAACATCTTTATGGCGGGCTGGGCAACAATCCCTTTAATCCCGCCATGATCGGTTATGCCGTACTGATTATTTCCTTCCCCCTGCAAATGACACACTGGATTACCCCACACGGGTTGGGGCAAGTGGAACTGGGCTTTTTTGACCAGCTAGACTATATTTTCCGGGGCATCCTGCCCGACGGCTTGAAGCTGGATGCGGTCACCATGGCCACGCCGCTGGACACGCTCAAGACGCAATTGCATATGTACGGAAATATCAATGAAATCATGAACTTGCCCATCTATGGTCATCTCGCCGGGCAAGGTAGCGAATGGGTAGCAACAGGATTTTTGCTGGGCGGGCTGTACCTGCTCGCCACGCGCCTCATCAGTTGGCATATTCCGGTAGCCTATCTGGGCACTTTGTTTATCACTGCCGGCCTGTTCCATCTGGCTGACCCCGCGCACTACGTCACTCCGCTGTTTCACTGGTTCTCCGGTGCTGCGATGATTGGTGCATTCTTCATCCTCACCGATCCGGTGAGCGGCCCGACCACCCACAAGGGCAAGCTGATCTTTGCCGCAGGTGCCGGATTCATCACTTACCTGATCCGCGTGTTTGGCGGCTTCCCGGACGGCATGGCATTTGCCACCCTGCTGATGAACATCTGCGTGCCGCTGATTGATGCCTACACCCAACCCAAGGTGTTCGGCAAAAAGGGCAGGCTATCCGACAAAAATGGGGGGCAAGCATGAGGCGCACACTGGCCAAGGCTTCGTTGCATTCCGCGCTCAACCTGCTGTTCTTCGCGGTGTTGGGTACTATCGTGCTGTCCTCAACCTATCTGCTCACCCGTGACACCATCGCGCAAAGCGTCGAAACAGAGAAGCTCAAGCTGATCGCCCAAATCGTGCCGCAAGACAGCTACGACAACAACATCGTACAAAGCACGCTCGACCTGCCGCCCGACGAACTGCTGGGCACGGAGGAAACCAGCATCGGTTATCGTGCGACGCTCAAGGGTGAGCCGAGTGTGGTCGTGTTGCAACCGGTCGCGCCAGACGGCTACAGCGGCAAGATATTCCTCATTGTCGCCATACGCAGCAACGGCGAAGTCAGCGGCGTGCGCGTCGTCTCGCACCACGAAACACCGGGTTTAGGCGATTACATCGAAGTGGCAAAAAACCCCTGGATCAAACAATTCGACGGGCAGTCGCTGACCAATCACACCGACCGCGACTGGCAAGTCAAAAAAGACGGCGGCAAGTTTGATTCCATGGCGGGTGCCACCATCACCCCGCGTGCCGTCGTCAAAGCCGTACACAAAGCGGTGCAATATTTCGCCAAACACCGCGACCAATTACTGACACAAGCCCCACCCTCCTCACCCGATAAAAGTGGGCGGGAAGGGGTTAAGGAGAAAACCAAATGACCGCTCAGGAAATCAAGGACATTTTTTACAACGGCCTGTGGAAACAAAACACCGGTCTCGTTCAACTGCTCGGCCTATGCCCGTTGCTGGCGGTCAGTTCCAGCGTGGTCAATGCCGTCAGCCTCGGACTAGCCACTACGCTGGTGATGGCATTTTCCAGCGCGGCCATCGCGCCTATCCGCAACTATGTACCCAATGAAATCCGCATTCCGGTCTTCATCCTGATCATCGCCGTGCTGGTCACCGTCATTCAATATGAGATGAACGCCTATATGTATTCGCTGTATGTGGTGCTGGGCATCTTCATTCCGCTAATCGTCACCAACTGCATCGTGCTGGCGCGCATCGAAGCCTTCGCCTCCAAGAACACCGCAACAGCTTCAGCCCTCGATGGCATGGCGATGGGGCTGGGACTGACCGCCGTACTGATGGTGCTGGGCGGCATCCGTGAGATCTTCGGTCACGGCACACTGCTGTCCGGCATAGACATGGCGCTGGGCGAATCCGCCAAGTCACTGGTGATTACCGTGATCCCCGACTACCACGGCTTTTTGCTGGCCATCCTCCCACCCGGCGCATTCATCGTGCTGGGACTATTGATCGCGACACGCAACTGGCTGACCCTGCGCGCCGAGCGCAAAGCCAAGGCACAGCAGACTGCGAGCCAAACACCGCAAGCCGCAATCGCATAAACAATCAAATAGTTGATAGAGTTGCATGCGACTAAGCGAACAACAGTGTTCCATCATACGCACTGCCGTTGCCGAAAACTTTGGTCTCGATGCGAACGTCTGGCTGTTCGGATCAAGAGTAGATGATAGTAAACGCGGCGGTGATATTGATTTATATATCGAAGCTGCCACCGACGATGCGGATGAAATCGTCGCAGCCAAGTTACGTTTTTTAGTTACTCTGTACAAAAAACTAGGCGATCAGAAAATTGATGTGGTCGTCCGCCGTCAGAGCTTCAAGGAAAACCTGCCTATCTACGAGATAGCCAAACAAACCGGAGTGAAACTCTCATGAGCGTTACTTACACTCAGTCATTAGACGTATGTAAACGTCATGCGGCCAGATTAGCCTGGGCAATGTCGGAATTCCGTGGCAAATTTCCGCTCTCAGCCGCTGTGATCGCTGGCCTGAACAACACTGAATTAGCGGTACTGGATCAGTTCTCAACACGCTTTGCCAGGCTACAGGATGCGATGGGTGCCAAGCTGTTCCCAGCCGTGCTGGAGCTAACCAAGGAACAGGGCAACTACCAGGCTTTTTTGGACAAGTTAAATCGTCTGGAAAAAATCGGTGCCATTGAGTCCGCCGATCAGTGGCTGATCTTGCGCGAAATGCGTAACGAATTTGCTCACGATTACCCCGACGACCCGGCGATACAAGCAGCCATTCTAAACAAAGCCTATCCGCTGGCGAACGAACTGCTAGCGATTTTGCATAAGATTGAACTGTTTGCTTCAGACTATAGCGGCACGAGCGACAAATAATGCCTTTTGCATCCGAACCCGCTTACACTCAGAGGAGGCGAATTCAACTCTGAAGGGCAACTTTTATGATCGGCAACAAAATCTGCCCCCCGCATATGTGGATACAGTAAAAGACAATTCCAGTGACGCTTGCTGCAAAAGTGATTTAAGGATGGAACATGCGCATATCTAATACTCAGGCCGAACAGGCCGTTAGCATTATCCGCGACGCGCTGGGTTCGGATGCCGCTGTCTGGCTATTTGGTTCACGCACGGATGACAGCAAGCGCGGTGGCGATGTGGATTTGTATGCCGAGACTTCCCTTAATGGTGTCTTGCTGGATGAAACGGTGCGGGCAAAAATCGCGCTGAACGATTTATTTGGTCGCTCAGTTGACCTGGTTGTAAACAACCACCGCAAATCCCGCCCTATCTATCAAATTGCCCGTGAACAAGGAGTCCGCCTGTCATGAAAACACATTTGCAATTGATTTTAAACGCTGCGCGTCCTCATCAGCGCTGATCACGTTGACCGTTTTTCCCACCAAGACTTATGAATGCAGATAAACGTAGGCAAATTTTTCAGCGCCTGCAAGCGGCAAATCCGCATCCGACCACCGAGTTGGAATATCACTCTCCTTTTGAATTGTTAGTGGCGGTGATGCTGTCGGCGCAAGCCACCGACATCAGCGTCAATGCCGCCACACGCCTGCTGTATCCGGTCGCCAACACGCCGCAGGCGATTCTCAACCTGGGCGAAGAAAAATTGCGCGAATATATCCAGCGCATCGGCTTGTACAAGACCAAGGCTCGTCACGTCATCCAGACCTGCCGCATCCTGCTGGAGCAGCACGCAGGTCTGGTGCCGCAAAGCCGCGAGGCGCTGGAAACCTTGCCCGGCGTAGGGCGCAAGACCGCCAACGTGATCCTCAATACCGCCTATCACCAGCCTACCCTCGCCGTGGACACGCATATCTTTCGCATCAGCAACCGCATCGGCCTGGCTCCGGGGAAAAATGTGCTGGAGGTAGAACAAAAACTGCTCAAGGTGATACCGAAAGAATTCCTGCTCGACGCGCATCACTGGCTGATCCTGCATGGACGCTATGTGTGTCAGGCGCGCAAGCCAAGATGCGCCGAGTGTCTTATTTACGATTTATGCGAATATAAACAAAAGGTTATCTAAATGTTTTTCAACCCTAGCCGCGCAGAGGCACGCATTTTTTTATTTGAAACCTGGAAGAAGCGCCGCGAAAAATCGCTGCTGACCCCGCTGGAAGACCTGGCGGCACAATTGATCGAGAAACACCCCGAATACTATGCCGTGTTCGAGAATCCAGAGCGCTATCTGGAGCGCGAATATCTGCCGGAACAGGGCGAAACAAACCCCTTCCTGCATTTGATGATGCACCTCACCATCGAGGAGCAAATTTCCATAGACCAGCCGGCGGGAATACGCGCGCATTTTGTGCGCCTGACCCACAAGTTTGAATCGGAGCACGAAGCGCAACACCGCATGATGGAAGCCTTGAGCGAAATGATCTGGCAGGCTCAACGCAACCGCACCCAGCCAGACGCAGCGGTTTACCTCAACTGCCTGATGGGTGACTGACTTCACAGCCCGGAATCAAAACAAAAAGCAAATCACCTAATGCCAAATAATTTTAGCCCTGATGCCGATGCCCGATTGTGCCTATAATCAGCTCCTGCATTCATCGCACACGCGAGAAAATCATTTCCTGAATTTCGGACAGGTTGGTTCACAAACAGTAAAGTCTCGGTTACACGAAAAAAAATTTAAGGATGCGAGGATGAAAAAAATTCAACTGCTCTATGTCGCCAATGAAATCACCGACGAACAGGGTTTGAGCCAGCAGGAACTGTCTTTTTTTATACAGGTTGAGAACCTGGCCTTTGCCAAGCAGGTGGATATTGTCTGGGCGGGTGAAGATGATGTCTGGCAAATTCTGCCTGCCCGCTATCACAGCAGTTCGGAAAGCAACCAGGAATACTGGAATGCACTAACGTCAATCCTCCCCGCAGCCGACGAGGCACTTCCCGGCAATATTCAGTTCGCCGTGCGCTACCGGGTTTCAGGAGAAGAATACTGGGATAACCATGACGGCTTGAATTACCACAGCCAAGCCAACTCCATTGAGCAATTGCCCGACCCGCTTCCCTGGCTCAACATTGGCTTGAATAAGAATCTTGATAATAAGCAAGAGTTCGTTCCCGTTAAATTTGTCATCAACCGACCCCTTAATGTCAAAAGTGTCAGCGTACACTGGACCACGGACGATTGGGCAACCGCCAACATCACCCCCTGCCATCTTAAGGTAAGCCCCGCGCTTGAGGGTGACGAAAATCCAATTCAGGACTCCATTCAAGACACCGTACAGATTTGGCAAGGTCTGCTGAATATCGGCGATGCCTTCCGCTTGCAATACTGCATTTGCTGCGAAGCCGATGATCAATTGTTCTGGGACAACAACCACGGTCAAAATTACTCGGCCAGCCGCAAACCCCTGAATATTCTGATTCTCAATCTGCACTGCTATCAGGAGGAAAACCAGGATGACAAATTCTCTCAAATAGCCAAGGCAATAGACGAACTGTGCGTAGATATAGTCTGTCTCCAGGAAGTGGCTGAAAACTGGAATGATGCACAGGGGGACTGGCAATCCAATTCGGCAAAAATCATCAATGACCGACTCCGCTCGCCCTACCACCTCCACACGGATTGGTCACATCTGGGCTTTGACCGCTATCGCGAGGGGGTTGCGATAATGAGCAAGTATCCGTTCTTGAAACACGACAGCCGGTATGTGTCCAACAGCAACGATCCCTACAACATTCACGCCCGCAAAGTTGTCATGGCGCAGATCGCCGTTCCTTGTATTGGGCTGATAAATTGCTTTTCTTCACATCTCAGTTGGTGGAAAGATGGCTTTTCAGAACAGTTCGCCAATCTGCGCGCATGGGCTGATGCCAACCATAACTGGCACGTCAATGCCACCCTGCTGTGCGGTGACTTTAATATCAAAGCGGGTTCCAGAGGCTATAAACTGGTAGTCGAGTCTAGCGATTACGAGGATCAGTTGTTAGCGACAGAATCTCCGCATGTATTCAAAAAAATCTTCCGTGAAAGACACATGAACTGGCGACGCTATCTGGCAAATGATCATCGGATTGATTACATTTTCATGAAAAAATCCAGTGAAATTCGCGTTACCTCGGCAAGAGTGGTGTTTACCGAGCAGGAATATGGGCGGGTTTCGGATCACGAAGGCTATTTGATGACATTTGAACCCAAATAAGTTTTCGCCATGAGTGATCTTTTGAAAAATAACGGATTTTAGCGAGGTAAAAAATGCAATCCGCAGAACAATACGCCATACCGCGTCACGGCACACTCGGTGGTTTTTTTCAAAGAGTCAATGACTTTAGCGAACCGTTTTCTCTACGCTGGGGAAAGATTGAATTTGATGTGTCTTACGGCGTACAAGCCAACGTCAAAGTGATACTCAAGGTTTACCGCGACAACAATGTCTGCGAAACCTATATCGTGGATACGGATGCGTTTGATGTGCAGTGGGATCGCCACAAACGCTGCACCCGTGATTTTTTCATCCTGCCGTTTTCCGCGCAATTTGGTCAGGCAAGTTGCGTCAAGTTTTCTTTTGTCGTGCACCTGGAGGAACGCTCCATCGCGTCACAACATGAATATATCTTCATGGAACGGCATCAACTGGAAAATACCCAACAGCAGCAACGGACGATTACGAACGCCTGGGCCACGCATAACCACTATCGCACCCATGAACTGAACGCAGGCGAATTACAGAGCGATGTGGACTGGTATAACCACCATGTAGAATCGCTGAATCTCACACCGAAATTCACCAAGGGCCAGCAACATCACCCCTATCACCCCAAGCGTTTTCTGCACGAACATATTGACAAGGTTATCAGCAGCAAATGGGAAAATCCCCATCGTTTGTGCACCATCAAGGTCAGCGTAGACTGCATTGACGATCATGATTTTATCAACCATCTGATCCACGCCAGTTACCAGAAGGTACTGGTTCAGTGCATCGTGGACTGGCGCAAAATGACCCTCACCAACAGTCAGAATTACGCCCGTTTGAAGCTGTCCGGGATCGAACTGATTGGGGTTTTCTGCACCCCCAAGCACCACCTCATTGAAGTTGATCCCGACATGCATACCAAATTCGTCATTTTCAATGATGAAGACTGCATACTGGGCTCGTTCAATATCACCTTTGATCGCTGGTGGGCGAATTGGGAATCCGGCATGACGTTTCATTCCAAAGGGATATGCCGTTTGCTGGACAATGTATTCCAGAGTCAGCGCGGCGGGGTCATCCAGAAATATGGCATTGACCCGCTCAGTCGTTTTAATCTGCTCTATACCTTTGGCAGGCATTTTATGAGCAACGGTAAGTACTACCGGCCACATCATGCCATCCTGGCCGAAATTCACCGCGCCCGAAATTCGATCAAGCTGTCATTGTTTCTGATGGGGGATTTGATGGGCGATCATCATGACAGCGTTGTAGATGCCTTGATTCATGCCAACAACCGTGGCGTGAATGTCCAGATACTGTTTAACGGCCATCTGGCGAGGCAGGGAAGGATAGGCATAGCGCGCACCATGCATGACGAACTGAACCGCGCGCTGCTGCCGGCGGTCCAACGGCTCAAATCTGCGGGCATTCGCGTCGGCCTGGTTTACGGACTGGACGATCTGCCGGTTCCCTATTCCCCGATACACTCGAAATACTGCATCATTGACGAAACCATCGTAATTGAAGGCAGCTTCAACTGGTACAACACCTCCGTGTTTTCCCATGACTTGCTAGTGGTAGTGAACAACCGCGACATCGCACGATCCTACCTGCACGAATTCGATCAGATGCAACGTTTGCTCAGGGTATATTACTGACCGACAAGAAGGGGTTAAGTGGTATCGGATTCGACGCTGAAGCGCAGCTTTTACAAAATAAAAAACCAGCCTGGGCTGGTTTTTTATTTTGCGGCTGTAATTTTTGTTTAGTGGCTAACAAACAACTGTTTAACCATCCAAAGTGAAAAAATAAGTGCTGCAATAGCAGTACCCACCGCGCTGATAGTAGCAATAATTGCCATGATTACTCCTCCCGAGAGATATTGATTGACCAAAATGACCGGAACGAATCGTAGCACAGTTTTATTTTATGGAATACATTTTTATCAATAGATAAACAAGCCCAACGATGCTTGTCGTAGGCAAATCGGCAATTCGAGCGAATCAAGAAAACAGGGAAGTGATAGTCTGAAACCTCCCTGTCGAAAGGGAGGTTATTGCTTAACGAACAGTTGGGTCACCATAAAAATGGCGAATCCGGCGAAGAGTATGACAGTTGCGATGGCTGCTACGGTAGCGACGATGGACATATTATCTTTCTCCCTGACTTTAATTTTAATGCAGCTATGGATGAATAGTTGAGTGAAACTGTCCGCATTATATAAGTAAAATAGTCAGGAATACACACAATAAAATCAAGTGTATAAATTTTTATTTTCGATTAGGCGCTTTTTGAATTAGTATCTCGCCGCTCTAACTACCTACACCTTACGTCGTGCCGAAAAAACTTTATATCAAAACCTATGGCTGCCAGATGAACGAGTACGACTCGGACAAAATGGCAGATGTGATGCGCGCTTACGATGGCATGGAGCAGACTGACAAGCCTGAAGAGGCCGATGTCATTTTGTTCAATACTTGTTCGATACGCGAAAAAGCAGAAGAGAAAGTGTTCTCAGACCTGGGTCGTGTCCGCCCGCTCAAGCTGTCCAATCCCGATTTGCTGATAGGTGTCGGCGGCTGCGTCGCCAGCCAGGAGGGGGCGACCATCCTCAAACGCGCGCCCTATGTAGACGTAGTGTTCGGGCCGCAAACCTTGCACCGCCTGCCAGAATTGATCCGGGCGCGCCTCGATACCGGTCGGGCGCAAATGGACATCAGCTTCCCGGAAATTGAAAAATTTGACCATTTGCCCACGCCGCAGACCCGTTCCGGCTCGGCTTTCGTCTCCATCATGGAAGGTTGCAGCAAATATTGCACTTTCTGCGTCGTGCCTTATACGCGCGGCGAAGAGGTGTCGCGCCCGCTGGCGGACGTGATGCGTGACGTGAACGTGCTGGTGGAACAGGGTGTACAGGAAGTGACACTGATCGGCCAAAACGTGAATGCCTATTGTGGCGATACGGACGATGGCGATACGGTAGATTTTGCCTATCTGCTGCAAGCCATCGCGGCACTACCGGGCATCGTGCGCATCCGCTA